>Ga0209164_1000313_pt1 | contig 130482 bp, 106 predicted proteins | sample MTBNYHSulfiMetaG_FD_187458 | JGI IMG/M metagenome (GOLD analysis project Ga0209164, IMG submission 187458) | Enrichment culture microbial communities from rom New York Harbor, USA that are MTBE-degrading - MTBE-NYH (New York Harbor Sulfidogenic)... | ecosystem: Environmental > Aquatic > Marine... | reverse complement strand
TTCATAATTATAACATGGAGCTTATCCGGATTCAAGCATTTATTTTCGGGCAATCTAACAATCTCCAATGCCCTTGTAATGTTATCTTTGTGAATTGAAAATACCACTTTATTTATGCGCACGAGCTTAGTATCCCGTCATTCCGGCGCGTCACCCCGGTGAAAACCGGGGCGGAATCCAGTTACAGCGGTGAGGAATCTGACCAAATTGGATTCTCTTCCCATGCTCGGATTCCTGGATGCCCCCGTATCAAGTACGGGGCAGGCTTATCAAGTCCGGCATGACGGAGTTCCAAATGCCGCGCCACTGCTAAGTGACATTGTAGGGTTAAGGGGAGGGTGAAAAAGACCTTTGTTCATCACCCACACCCCTGTATCGAGTACGGGGCAGGCTCTACCCCTCCCCCGTCGAGGTGGAGGGGATAAGTGGCTGATAGGACTATATGTATTTTTGCCCCCTGTGTCCAGCAGTGTCACTTATGGGTATAGATCAGTTTGTAAAAGGGGGGCGGGGGGGATTTTCACGCGTGGGGGTGAGCCGCCCCCCCATATCATGGGGTTCGTTAACGCGCCAAAATCAACACCATGAAACGGATTAGATTTTGGCATGGAGATGTAAAGGAGGAGAGGTTATGAAGAAGCCATTTTTATGCACCATTGTACTTGTTGCTTTCGGATTGATTTTTTTAGGCCTTGCAGGCCAAGCTCAAGCTACTTTGTTAGATCCTGTGGGCCCTTTTAACGGCAATGACAGTTTGGAAGACATGGCTAAGGAACTCGGTTACTATGATGAGGGTACGAACACGGTAGACGACATCTTTGTGAGGTTCAACAAGTTCGAATGGAATCAGGGTCTAAACAGCTACGTGTTCGAACCTGGTTTTGATTTCCCAGAACCGGACTACGACGTCGGCGACAATAATGCGCAGGTCAACAGTGCAAATGTTTCGTGGGACCTGAGTGGGTATCCGGGTTACCAGATGCTTGCAATCGTCGTGAAGGCAGGTACCCAGTGGCGTTACTACCCTGTTTCGGAGGACCAGTGGATTATCGGGTCCGGCACGGTTTCCAGTCCTAACAATAACGCAATTTCCCATTTCAGTGGGTATGGCACTGTTCCCGAACCCATGTCCATGCTGCTCATGGGCGCCGGCCTCATTACGTGGGGCGTGGTCCGGAGAAGGAGGAGACAAAAAAGGGCTGAGTAGACGCTTGCCTACGAACGAAACTTGGGCGGGATCCGCTCGGAAGGTGAATCTGTTTTTGTTTTTTGTTCAAAATTAAAGGATCGCAGAAAATGAATAAGTTTGTTTCAACCGGCTTGAAGGATTACGTGTTCTTGGCAACGTTCTTGTGCCTGTTCTTGCTGATGTCAAGTCCGGCGTCCGGACTCACAATCACTGATTCCTCATCATTCAATGTGGATCTGAACACCGGGGCTTATATTACCGAGAGCACCGCTGATTCGAACCTGTTCAACCAGGAGATATTTACCAGCGGCGATGAAACCAAGTCCGGCACGGTCGCGTTCTCGGCCATTCCTTATTTTAATTTTAGCAATACCCTGTATTTTCAGTTCGTTTACGACATGCAGGAAACAGGCGGGCAGGGACAGCGCCGCATCAGCATTGATGACATCGTGGTCTCCGTCAGTGGCAAGGGCACTTTCTGGGATTTTGATCAGGGCACCTATGGGTCGATCATCTTGAACGATGATGTGCCGTATACCAGTACTCCCCTCGGTGCAGGGGGAGATATGGCCCTCTATGTACCCGTGTCCCTGTTCAACGGATCCGGCCTGACGGGAAGCGATCTGCTGACCTTCACGGTGACCCAATCCCTGTCGGACAACGGAACGGACGAGTGGGTCGTGCTTGGTTCCGGCTCCGGCGGCAGTTTCTTTGGTCCCGGTGACCCAATCAATGACCCACCGACGAACCCCATCCCTGAACCGGTCGGCATGCTGCTCATGGGCGCCGGTTTGATGACGTGGGGCGCGCTCCACCGGAGAAAGAGGAGGCGGAGAAAGGATCAGTAGACGCCTGTTTGTTCCCGAACTCCGAAACCCGTCCCCCTTGAAGGCGGAGGGGTCAGGTTTTTGAATATCCTTGAGGAGGTTGTCGGATCACCCCGCGGAAAGCCGTTATTGCCATTTAGAGGAGAGCGAGCAGTTCTCCCATCCTACCAGTGGCGGGGGACAACGGGGTGATCACTGCCAACTCAGGCAAAAACATTTACCATCTCACAGCATACGGCACTGTGTTCGGCACCGGGTCTACCGCTGAAATTTTAAATCCTAATCCAGAACCTGTCGGCCATCTCTCTTTCGGATCCGGTGTATTGGCCCATGGCGTGGTGAGGCGGAGGAAAAAATCGGGCAAAAATTTACCCGGAAGGGCAAATGATCCTGAGGGCGCGAGTCGTGGCACCCTGGAAATATCGACCATCTCGAAACAGCATGGAAAATGCGCCCCGCTTACCCCACACCCTTCACACCTCAGGTCAGGGAACGAGGGCGGGGGAAAATGGGAATCCTTGAGATGAAGAAGTTAGCGTTGGCGGTGTTTGCATGTGCACTTGGGGTCTTTACGGCCATAAGTGCAACGGCCATGTCCCTTGATTTCGACGTAGCCGCCCCGACATCCGGCAGCTTTTCATACGCGGGGGGCATCGCACACCTGGTCGGAACCAATATTGAGGTCGACACCGTCGTTGGACTGGGGACGGCTCTTCACAATCACGTGACACTCAATCTTTCTAATGCCTTCCTCAACTTCACCACTGGACCATCAACAGGTGACTGGACATGGGGTGGAGGTACGATAACCGTCCTTGGAGGTGTTGATTCTCCTGCTTTGTCCATTCCCGATGGAACCACGCTTCTAAGCGGACATATCGAAACAGCACTGGTCTTCTGTTTTGGCGGATCATTCAAAATCGCTGGAGCAGCGTTTTTTGCCACATTAAATGCCGACTTGCTGGAATTCTATGGATTACCGTACGTTTTGCCCAACGGAGAGACTTTTCCTTATGCGGGCAACCTTAATCTGAGCTTCGATGCTTTGTGCACAGTGCCCAGTGTCGGATTTACGAGTCGCAGGATGTTTAGCGGCGATATCGTTAACAACGCCCACGTCCCCGAACCCCTCGGCATGGTGCTCATGGGCGCCGGTCTGCTCACGTGGGGTCTGGTCCGAAAAATGCGTAGGCGTTGGGGACGACCGTAAATTGTCAAATATTCTCATTCTTGTATTTGAAATCCTTCTGCTTTGGCGATTTCTTCCCCTCTCTGAACCGCGACACTTATCGCTGCAGGTGTCAGGTCCAAATTCCTCGCGATATCCACTATCGACATCCTCAATTCGGTCGCAGACCAATAGCAGAGTACATCTCTAGCCATCACCCGATCTCGCTGTCTTCCCCTTCCGGTTATGTATTCCTTGTTCAACTGAAATATCTCCGAAACCCGCTCGGAAACCCTTTCAAAATCATATCCCAGGCTTTTCAGCCTATACTTCCGGGAAAACTCCTTCTCCGACTCCGATAGGACCTCATTTACGAAGTCGCCCTCTCCCAGTATTCTCTGGTCACTCTTGATCCTGTCCTGGCCCTTAAGCCTTATCTTCTTCACGGCATCCCAGCCCCCAAGGCTCCTTATCAGTCCCCCTCCGACCAACTCAGGCCGCCTCCCCTGCTCGATTCCTTTTTTAACATACGACCGGTACTTCTTCCGGGCATCGCCTACCCTATTCCCAAAATACCCCAGCACATACTCAACTTCCTGCCATTCCCTCTCTTTTTTCCCCATCAAGGCACAATGACCGCAATAACTATATTTGTCCAGCTCCCCTAAATCCATTACGATCTTAGCACGCAAAGGATTCAAGTGGATGTAACGCACCAGTTCCTGTAAGTAGGCATCTTCCTGACAGATAATGGATTTATACCTATTCTGAAAAAGCTGACCATGGCGCCTGTGTCTTTTGTTAAAGGATACGGCATAGCCGGTCAGGAGCCTCCTCATCAGCGCCGCGATTCCTTTAGGTCCGCTTCTCAATAAGAAATGAGCATGGTTGGGCAAAAAAGCCCAAGCGTAGCAGCCGGTCTTTGTTTCGGGAAGAAGAGCAGACAGCCTGTCGATCAAGTCCTCAACGGAAATTTTACCCTTGACATCGGGAGGCCTTATAAGTGTTAGGCGACATTTTCCTTAGGATTCGGGTTTCGGGCAGGGAACGCAACCCGCTTTCGGTCAGATTTTTCTTGACGCTTAAGAATATCCTCAAAGATTGCATCAGCGTCATGTTTAAATTTCCGGGCATACTGTTGTCTTAATTCTCGGGTTTCTTTGACTATTGGATCTTGCCACATGGTATCAACCCTCCATTAGTTCCTGCGGTGTACATATAATTGGTGGCTCAAAACCATTGTTCCGACAAACTGCCTCAATTTTAGGTCGCATTACTGCATTTGCGATATGCGTGCAATTCCATGTAATGAGATAGTCCATTCCATTCACTGCTGCGACGGCTATATGGTATGCATCGATCGTCGACTGCTCCGGGATAGGACCTTCTGCAACTATAGCTTTACCTAAATGCCGTACTTCTTCTGTGACATCCACGGGATATCTTCAATAGCGGCAAGCCGGCGTGCTGCGGCTCCCGGGTCACCCTGTGATAATTCGGCCACAACGAATTCCGATATGTAAATTTCAAATTCTGATCTACGATTTTCCCACCATTCTATCGTGGTGTTTTGATTTGCCATAGCTCGTAGATCGTTGCTAGGTCTTGCAGTCAAATAACTTAAAATTGTAGTTTCAATGTATACTTTGGGTTTCATGGTCCCTGTTCCTATGCATTCTTCTTGACGTCTTGACCGCGAACAAGAAGGTGAGGGGTCGGGCGGGTTTCATAGGAGGACACTCGCTGCCCCAACTCACGGCTCCTGAAAGTACTTGCTTCGAAACGGCACTTGTATAGCCCCTTCCTCCCCAGCGCCTTGTTCGCAAGAAACCGCTTGCTACCAGTGATGCGCCAGAATCAAGCCGGTCTCATCCAGCTTCTCAAGAAGGTCCCTTCTCTCCCGGGCTAGCATTTTTAGCCTTCTTTTCTTATAAGGCTTCACTTTGGCCACTTCGAGAACGATGCCTGCCAGCATGGAGACTTTCTCGTCTTCAGAGGATTGGAGCTGTTCAAGCCGGGAGATGTTCTTCTCCGAGATGTGAGATTGTTTCAAATAGTTGAATATTTCGTCCTTCTGCTCAATGGACTCGCGATGCGCTTTGGGCATCTGTGAGCATACTTTGCACACATGTATCTGGTGCCCTTTCCCGGAAAACGCTTCATTTGGCTTTCTGCAACCGCAAATTCTACAATAGTGTCCGCGTCTCTTCTTCATTTCTCTCATGCGAACGCAGCGAGCTGAGCCGAGTCGGCCTAGCGCCGCGTGGCGTTGGCGACGTTGGCGTAGGGGACGACCGTAAATTTTCAAATATTCTCATTCTTCTATTCGATATTTTTCTGCTTTGACGATTTCTTCCCCTCTCTCAACCGCGACACTTATCGCCGCAGGTGTCAGGTCCAACTTCCTCGCGATATCGACCATCGACATCCTCAATTCGGTCGCAGACCAATAGCAGAGTACATCTCTAGCCATCACCCGATCTCGCTGTCTTCCCCTTCCGGTTATGTATTCCTTGTTCAACTGAAATATCTCCGAAACCCGCTCGGAAACCCTTTCAAAATCATATCCCAGGCTTTTCAGCCTATACTTCAGGGAAAACTCCTTCTCCGACTCCGATAGGACCTCATTTACGAAGTCTGCCTCTCCCAGTATTCTCTGGTCACTCTTGATCCTGTCCTGGCCCTTAAGCCTTGTCTTCTTCACGGCATCCCAGCCCCCAAGGCTTCTTATCAGTCCCCCTCCGACCAACTCAGGCCGCCTTCCCTGCTCGATTCCTTTTTTAACATATGACCGGTACTTCTTCCGGGCATCGCCTACCCTGTTCCCAAAATACCCCAGCACGTACTCGACTTCCTGCCATTCCCTCTCTTTGTTCCCCATCAAGGCACAATGACCGCAATAACCATATTTATCCAGCTCCCTTAAATCCATTACGATCTTAGCACCCAAAGGATTCAAGTGGATGTAACGCACCAGTTCCTGTAAGTAGGCATCTTCCTGACAGATAATGGATTTATACCTATTCTGAAAAAGCTGACCATGGCGCCTATGTCTTTTGTTAAAGGATACGGCATAACCGGTCAGCAGCCTCCTCATCAGAGCCGCGATTCCTTTAGGTCCGCTTCTCAATAAGAAATGAGCGTGGTTGGGCAAAAAAGCCCAAACGTAGCAGCCGGTCTTTGTTTCGGGAAGAAGAGCAGACAGCCTATCGATCAAGTCCTCGCGATCTTTATCGTCATAGAATATTTTCCTGCGTTCTATCCCCCTGATCATCACATGGTGCAAAAGACCGGCTGTATCTATGCGGGCTACTCTAGGCATGCTTGACTATATACGGCCGATATACCTTCTTGTCAAGTTATTTTATTATTAACGGTCGTCCCCCATCACATCATAGCCAGACCATCCGCCTTCAGGCCGTGGTTATGCCATCGATCACGGCGCAACCTGACGGAGCTCGTAGATTCGACCATATTTTGCTGCCGATTTTAAATCGCCGTTGCGAAGCGCTTCTCTTACATCATCCAGCTTAAAAGCATCGTCAACGCTGATATAGGGTGACCAGCCCGTATCATCCTCAACCAGCTCAACTTCGACCTCAGCCACATATTGGCCTTCGTGAACACATTTTACCTTTTTTCGCAGTGCCATCGTTACAACCTCCGCGTGAATGTTTCATCCCACCGTCCCGGATCTGGACGATAGGCGGTAACCAAAACCACAGGTCTATCATAACCTTTTGGGATGCCCCATACAACATGAATTGGCGATCCCGTTCGATCCCGTTGTAGCAAGAGGACACATGGTCCCTTCGGATATTCTGGATATTCATCGACAATAACCGCCTTCTCTACACTACCAAGCACTTCCCTTGCCGTGACCCCGTCATCGCCCAGCTCATCATATGCGTGTTCAGAGATCAGTACATCACCAGTACGTACCAGCGCGCTTACCCGTTCAAAGAAATCACTCAATTTCCATTCTCCATCTCAACCGGCTCTATTACCCGGCATAGCGCAGCGGCTAAGTGGGCGGCAAAGGAGCGAAGCGCATTTGCCGATCCATCTTCAACCGCTTGTTATACAGTTTCAATACCCCATGAGACCGCAAAGATACTAAAAATCCTCCTCAATTTGCTCCATTGACATTATCCTCGTAGTCAACAGATGGACATCGTCATAAGTAAACTTTGGTGCTTCGCAATCGTTCGCACTCTTATGTCAAGTGGGCGCAGGCCTTTGTTGATTTTCTGCCCGGGAAGCGGTTGCTCCATCGTTCGGGTCAGGATATGGAAGCCTTTCTGGCCGATCCGGGTATACGGCCCGGCATCGAGGAATGGAAGGTAAGACACGCTGAACAGGCCCTTTCACGATATCCCACCCGAAAGAATGAAATAATCAAAAATGGATCATAGCACACAATTACCGCTTCCTCAAATGAGACTCCGTGCTTCTTCAGGGTTCGCTTTGCTTTTTTCGGATCCCATTCGAACCGCACGATTTCATCATACATGGTTTACCCTGGTCTCCCTTATTCGGGCCATGGGAGCACATGGCCGCGAGTGCTTGTGCCTGCATCCCGCCGTCTTATGCGGGGCCATTCCAAGGAATCAAAGACTTTTTCCGCTTAGCCATCCTTTGACTGATAAAACGCATTCGCAGTTTCAAAGGTGACGTGAGGGTGCCTGGATCGCGAGAACTTGTCGCGGTACTCCCTGGGAGAGATGCCCGTATATCTCTTGAAGAGTCTTCGAAACGTACTGCTGTCCTCGTATCCAATCTGGAACGTAATTTCGTTTACATTGTCGAGCGTCGTCTCGAGCCTCTTTTTCGCGGCCTCCATACGCAGGTTCTGAAGATATCCGAGGGGGGATCCCCCGGTGGCCTTTCTGAACCGCCGCTTAAAATGCCGGGGGCTGATCCCTGCTTCCCTCGCAATGGCGTCGATGGTGATGTTGTCGGCGTAGTGTTCCTGCATCCATTCCTGGGCCTCCAATATGCTCGCATCGCCGTGATCTTTCCTGGCGATGAAAATAGAATAAGGTGACTGACTGTCCCGGTTAGGGTCAACCAGCAAAGCCTTCGAGCAAATGGATGCCAGTTCCTCGGAGCCAAAGGCCCTGATAAGGTGGAGCCCCAGGTTGTACATGGCTGTGGCCGCCCCCGTACAGATGAGGCCGGCTTCCTCGGTAAGGATCCGGTCCATCCTGAGATGCACTTTTGGATATCGGCGCCGAAAGCGTCTGGCAAACTGCCAGTTGGTCGTCGCGATCTTCCCGTCGAGAAGCCCCGTTTCCGCCAGCATAAAGGTGCCGGTGCACATGGCGGCGATGTTTGTCCTCTTCCGGTATCTATCGATCAGCCACTCCGAAATCTCCCTCGCCTTATGGGTCAGGGGTTCGTCCACAGGGAGAAATGCGGGGATAAGGATCAAGTCCGTCTGATTCACGTCCTCTAAGGCCCCATCAGGGTGAACCCGGATTCCCCCATAGGCCCTTACCGTCTCTCCCTCCACTGTCACGATTTCCGTCTCGAATAGCGAATCCGGTCTTTCTTTTTTCACGGCCCGATACCATAAGTTCGCGATGGAAAATGCGTCGATCAAACCGCTTATCCCCGAAAAGAGGCAACCTTCCGCCGCCAAAAAGGTCATCTTAGCCATCATTCTCTCCTCTCGGCCTTATGGCCGATTCTGCACGCTTTTTGTCATTTATGCCACTTTCTTGTTTTCTTTTCAAGGGGTAATTTGCAAATGGAAGAAAAATGGGGAAGAAACCATGTCAAGGCTTTTTGAAACAAAGAATTTGGGGAGGAAAATGCGGGTACGTGTTGAAGGGCAAGAGACGAGGATTTACGACTCTCAGACGATCAAGAAGATATGTATGGAGGTCGGGGCCGACGATGTGGGCTTGGTGGATTTGGACCGGGAATCCCTTCAAAAGGAGCGGGAGGGAATGCTTTACGTCTATCCCCTTACGCGAAGTATCATTTCCGTCATCGTGGTCAACAACCGCGAGAACATTCAGAGCCCGGCCCGTTACGTGGCCAATGAAGAATTTCATCACACGGGGGATAAGACTTCAAGCGTGGCTCGGGAGATCCTTCGTCGCCTGAATCATCTGGGCACTCGGGGGGTCGTGGTCAACAAAGGATGGCCCATGGCGCTTGACCGGTATCCGGGAAAGATCTGGGATGTAAGCCACAAGATCATGGCTGTGGAGGCCGGTCTCGGACACATGGGGATGAACCGGCTTGTCCTGCACCCGAAGTTCGGCAGCTGCATTCAGTTGGAAAGCATCCTGATCAATGCGGTGCTGAGTGAATATGATCGCCCCCTTGAGGAAAACCCCTGCATCGATTGTAACCTGTGCGCGGCCGTCTGTCCCACCGGGGCCATCACCAAAGGCCAACCCTTCGACTTTATGGCCTGCATCACCCACACTTACAGGGACAATTATGTCGGCTTTTAGAACTGGGTGGAAGCCATGGTCACCTCTCAGGACATGGCCCAATACCGCACCCACTTCGATGACCGGGAAACGGCTCTCATGTGGCAGTCTCTGATGTTTCGCATGAGCTACCGGTGCAGCTACTGCATGGCCGTGTGCCCGGCCGGCGAAGAGGTCAAGCAGGATTACCTCAAGAACAAGAAGGATCATGTTGAAAGGATACTGAAGCCCCTCAGAGACCGGGCGGAACCGGTCTACGTTATGGCCGGATCCAAAGCGGAATCGAGGGCCAAACGCAATCCGGCCAAGGAGGTCAGGGTTGTGCCTGGTATGGCTCGGACGCCGCCGAAGTGAAGCAAACTTGGTATAATAACTGGATATAATAAAATGAAGAACCTCTTATTGGATTTACACAATGAAAAAATCTTTTTAATAGGCCTTCTCCTTAGAATGTTTTAAGGAGAATTTTAAGAAAGGAGCGTATCGTGGAAGAATGGAAGAAGACTACCTGCGTAATGTGCGGTATCCGCTGTGGCCTTGAAGTCAAGGTTGAAAACAACCGTATTGTAAAAGTCCGCCCTGACAAGGACAGCCCCATCAGCGAAGGATACGTCTGCCGAAAGGGCATGAACATCGCTTATCATGATCACAATGCGGACCGGTTGCTTTACCCGATGAAGAAGGCGGGCGACAAGTTTGAACGCATAAGTTGGGATCAGGCAATCGGCGAGATCGCAGAAAAACTCAAGAAGATACTTCGAGAGCATGGGCCGCGGTCCCTGGCGTCGGTAGCCGGGGGGGGCGAGTTCAGCTTCTACCCGGCCCGGTTCCTGGTCGGCTTCGTTCAGGCTCTTGGGTCACGATACCAGTACTCGGCCGCCAACCAGGAGTTTGCGGGCCGGTATTGGGCGCACGGGCTGACATTCGGAAGCCAGTTGCTCGAGCTAGTACCTGATTATGAGAATACAGAGATGCTGATGGCCGTCGGTTGGAATGGGATGATGAGCCACCAGATACCCCAGGCCAGGAGAGTATTGACCAGAATCTCCAAAGACCCGGACAAGCTGCTTGTCGTGATCGACCCGCGGCGTTCGGAAACTGCAAAAATAGCGAATATTCACCTGGCCCTTCGGCCGGGCACGGATGCCTTGCTGTTAAAATCGATGATTGCCATCATCCTCAGAGAGGGTATGCATAACCAGGAATACATCGACAAGCAAGTCAGCGGGTTCAACGAGATACTGGACTGGTTCGCCGGATTTGACGTGAACGCGGCGCTGAAGGTCTGCGAGCTGGAGTACGACCAGGTGTTCCGGGTCTGCCGGGAATTCGCCAAACGCCACTCCTGCCTGCGTGACGATCTTGGCATCCTGATGAACCGGCACAGTGCCCTTGTATCATATCTGCTCGTTGTGCTGCTGGCGATCCGCGGACGCATCGGTGTGCCGGGAGGAAACTACCTTGTGGGCGGAAAGATGTACTCAGATCCGAATGACCCCAAGACGTGGAGGACAGTGGTGACCGACATCCCGGCCATCGCGGGGACGTTCCCTCCCAATGTCATGCCGGAAGAGATCGCAAACGACCGTCCCGACCGGCTGAGGGCCGCCTTCGTCCTGCAAGCCAATCCGTTGCGGTCTTATGCCGATACGACCGCGTATGAAGAGGCCTTCGGGCGGCTCGATCTGCTGGTGGTAACCGAGATTGCAATGAGTGAGACCGCGGCACTTGCACACTACGTCCTGCCCTGCCGTTCGACCCATGAATCATGGAGTCCGGCGGACGCCATTATCCCCTCCAAGACCAGGGAAGGTTTTCTGGACGTAGTCAGCCGGATGTGCAGGCCTATGGTGGAGGTAGAAGGAGAGCAGAAAGAAGCGGGTGAAATATACACTCTTCTGGCCGACGCCATGGGGCTGGTTCCCGCACTACCCGACTCGCTTTATCAGACCGCTCAAAGCGGCAGCCTGAGGACATACCGAGATGCGCTGACCGGGTATGTAATGGAGCATCCAGAGAACATGACGAGGGTGCCCTTCATAGCAGCCAAGACGCTGGGTAATGCGATCGGTTCCGCCCATCTGGCCGGCTATTTCACCGGGTTATTACAGAGGTCCCCGGCAAAGCAGGAAGAGGCGGCAAGGGTGGGATTCGACGCCGGACCGGACCAGGGGCTGGCCCTTTACCAGGCCGTCATCGACCATCCGGAAGGCGTGCTGGTCGGAGCACAGGATATCGGAAAAAACCTTGGTAGAGTGGCCACCAAGGACGGCAGGATACGGCTTCATACAGCAGAGGCGGAAGACTGGATAAAGGAAATCAGTCCCGGTGAGGAAGAGAAACGGCTGAAAGTTGATGCTGAATTTCCATTGATCCTGATGGCAGGACGCCACACGGACATGAACGCCAATACGGGCATGAGGAACCCTGCGTGGAACGAAGGCAGGCGGCCCTGCACCCTGGCGATGAATCCAGCAGACTCAGAGAAATATGGGTTCTCCGACGGACAAATGGTGAAGGTTATCACCGAGGCGGGCGAAGAATCCATCGAGGTACAGGTGACCGAAGACACCAGAAAAGGGCAGGTCATCATTCCGCACGGTTTCGGTCTGGTTTACGACGGCGTTAAATACGGCGCTAACGTCAACAGATTAACAAAGAACACAAATCGAGACTTTGTTGGAACCCCTATGCATCGTTATGTACCCTGTAGGGTGGAGGCTGTCTAAATTCTTCAAGACGAACTGCAAACCGGAAATGGCATGAAAGCGGATCAATTATGAAAAGAAATGAGTAATAAGTGATGATGAAATTCGGCAGATTCTATCTCGTTTTGCCGAAGCCGCCGATCAGGTCAAGCGGGCGGGGTTTGATGCCGTGCACAGTGGATTCGCTGTGGGTAGGTCTGCGTAATGTCATTCAATTAAGGAAATAATAAGGAACTTGGTTTCATAACATAATCTTATGGACCTGCCCTGACTTTCTCGCCCTCCGCCGTCGTCTTTCGTCTGCTACTTCCTCTTAATATGAGAGAGCTCGCAGGTATGAAGTTGAGGACAACAGGAAGCGCCACAGAGGAATCGCTCGTACAATAGTTCACGTATTCCTTGACCGCTTCGACGGAGAGCCCGAGCACTTTGCCAAGTTTGTTAAAGCTCGGCCTTGATACTACGGAAGAAGCGATCAGTCTGAGATGCCGATATATTAGCCAAAATCGAAGATTATGTCAAAAAGTTTCGATTTGAGTCGAAAGTTTTGCTATTTCCCTCGATCCGGAACCGGGTATCCCCCCAAAACCAATTCCCGGTTCTCCACCCGGTAGGATGGGTTGAGAAAGCAGCAAAACCCATCGGCTGATGCCTCGGGCCTGTGCGTGTAGGCCCGGCAAAAGAGAAAGGAAAGAAGGAGTGCCGAGGTGTCCTGACGGTAAGAATTTGATGTGCATTGAACTAAAACGCTTCGCGGTGGTCTCCCTTTAGGGATTCTGCTCTTTGACAATTGAATAGCGTTTTCCTCAGGGCGACTCATTTGATGGGGTTCCCAGATGTGGCCTCCTTTCTGTAGAAAGGAGGGTATCCAAAAATCCCAAAATCTAAGAAAGGAGGCACACGTTATGGGAGCATTATACGATCAAATGAAGATGGATTTGGAGTTGAAAAACTTCAGCCCCAAAACGACCCTCTAATGCATCGCTGCACAACAACTCAACCGCGGCCCTTTTTGTTAGAACCCCCATTTTTACGACAAAAACAGCATTCTAAACCCTAAAGTGGGCCGAATATCGCACCATTCCTTTACCATTTCAAGGAGTTCTCTTAGTCCGACCCCAGCAGCACAGCATTCTTTGAACACCCTCCCCTTGATCCCCTCCCGTCAAGGGAGGGGAGATACGTTATTTATCCGCCCAACTAGCCCGGCCCTTTACCCATAACCGGTTCGGGGCAACCTGACGAACCCACTGTCGGTTAACCATCTTTTAACGCGAACCCTTCACCCATGAGGCGCAACTGTGCGTACCCATGCCACATCCGTCGGCGGCCTGGGGGCGGATCAGATGCCCGGCCGAGGAACTTTCATGCTGCCTGTCTCTCTATTGACATTCGCTCTGCCTGAGGAGTATGTTCCGAAAAATAAGTGACCGTTTTTCTCTCGGTGCTTGAAAACGGCAACTCCCATCGACGGGAATATTAACTGAGAATACGGCCCCAGAGAATATCCAAATGAAGTTTATCGCTGAACCGGAAAGCGCATATATTACGCACCCGAAGGAATCTTTGGTTCTTGAGGGGGACGCAGAGGCCCTGCTTAGAAAGCTTCCTTCCGGCTTTTTTAGAACCTGCGTCACCTCTCCCCCTTACTGGGGCTTGCGCGACTATGGAACTCAGGGGCAAATCGGGGCAGAAGACGAGCCGTCTGATTATATCTCTCGCCTGGTTATGGTTTTTGAACAGGTTCGGCGTGTTCTTACCGAAGACGGCACTTTCTGGCTTAATATAGGAGACTGCTACACCAGCGGAAATCGGGGATACAGGGCTCCTGACAAGAAAAACCCGGTCAGGGCTATGTCTTACAGGGCCAAAACTCCGGACGGACTAAAGCCCAAGGATCTGATTGGAATCCCCTGGCGATTGGCATTCGCCCTGCAGCAAGCAGGGTGGTATCTCAGAAGCGATATTATCTGGGAGAAACCCAATTGCATGCCGGAAAGCGTTAAAGACCGCCCAACAAGGGCTCATGAGTATGTGTTTCTCTTAACAAAGTCTCCAAAGTACTATTACAACTACGAATCCATACGGGAGCCGAACAGCAGGAATCGCCGAACCGTTTGGTCGATTCCGACCGAGGCTTTCCCAGGAGCCCACTTCGCAACGTTCCCGCCCAAACTGATTGAACCTTGCATTCTAGCCGGCACCCAGCCTGGCGATTGGGTCCTGGACCCTTTTTTTGGGTCAGGCACGGTCGGCGTGGTTTGCGAGCAGCAACAACGAAATTACGTAGGGATAGAACTGAATCGCGAGTATGTGCTTCTCGCAGTGGAGCGAATACGAAATACGGATCTTCTGCTCTTTACATACGATAAGACCTACGAGAAGGAGATCGCCTCTTGAGCCGGTTGAAGGTTCCCGTTCCTGATCTTCAAATTACTTTCCACCACAGATTAAAAGAAATTCGCGAAAATTACCTCCTTGATGCCTTGCTTTCAACGGTGGCTAAACTCGAAATAGCCCGGATTGATGGCGAGTTAAACGATTACGCCTCGAACAGTAATTTACAGAAACTGGCCCGCTGGGGGCTCCGAGGAGAAATCCTTTTTGCAGTCCCCTGCGTCTTGCGGAGCAGCCCTAAGCTCTTGGGATTCTACCGGCTGTTGCTCGGGTTTTCCCAGAAGCAATTTTACGGCGCGCATTGGGGATTCGGTCCGTTCAAGGCAATGGAAGAAAGGGGTTTGCTTTCAAAAAGCTCTGAGGCGGCCCTGGTTGATCTGTGTAAGGCTTTGTGCGGAAGCGCAGAGTTCCTCCTTAAAGGGATTGGCGAGTTGTCCAAGGCATCCGTACATGAGCTTACTTTGCTGACATTAGGGCCCCAGTTGAGGGGTGGAGCCTTGAACCTCCTGGGTACGAAGGCCACGCGGAAGGTATTCGAGTTGATAACGTCGATAGTTGCACCTGCCATAACATCGGTAACGGAGAGGTCCATAAAACTCCACAACGCAGCCGGACGCGCCGTCAAGGTGGAATTTGCATCCGATCCCGACATCTGCATTCTCGAAGAATTGCCGTCCCGCAAATTTCGAAATCTTGTAGCCATAGAAATCAAGGGGGGAAAAGACTACTCCAACATCCACAACCGGATCGGCGAGGCGGAGAAAAGCCATCAAAAAGCAAGGAAAAAAGGATATGTTGAGTGCTGGACCATGGTCGGTGTCTTGGATCTAGATCTTGAGCTTGCGAAAAGGGAATCCCCTACGACCGACAGATTCTATCGGATCGACCAGATCACTGTTGAGGGAACGACGGAGTTTGAAGATTTCAGGGAGAATCTTCTTTCCAGGGTCGGCATCAGCGGCTAAACCACAATAACCTGCTTGAGTCTTCTCCCAGGGACCCCAGACAGGTTCCCTTGGATGCGTCCCCGTGTTGATCACATGGATTCCTTCGCCAGTGAGATGCCGAACGGACCGCCCAGGGGCTCGCCTTCGTCGGGGCGGCCGAAAAGGGGCAGGTAGAGAAACCCCTCGGCTTTTTTGGTGCCGGCCGTTTTGCCGTGGGCGGTGCATTGTCTTTCCGTCATATCCTGATAAAGCGACAGTTGCTGGCTTTGGTGTGCGCGGAGCGCCGCGATTTTCTTCTCCCACGCCGTGGTGACGTCCACGAACCTGTCGGGCTTGAAAAGCCCGTGAAATCCCAGGGACCTGTATGTGTCGCAGCAGAAGACCCGCGGAAAAGCCTGGAGATAATCCTCGGGTTTTGCCAGGAAACAGGACACCAGGGCCCGGCGAAGAACGCGAAGGGTTCCTTCGTGATCCGGATGCATATCGTCGAACCAGTGGGTGATGATGATCTCGGGCCTGAAGGAATCGATCATTCGACCAAGACTTTCCACGGCAAAAGGGGTATCCCTGATTCCAACATCGTCCAGGCCGAGGAGCTCCACCTGGCATCCCATAAGCTCCGCTCCTGCCTTGGCCTCCTTTCCACGCGTCGAATCCGGGGTATAAGCCAGGGAACAGATCCGAACCGTGTCTCCTCTTTCAGCATGGAGGATCAGCGTCCCGCCACACCAGATCTCTCCATCGTCCGGATGGGCCATGACCGCCATCAACTTCATTTTGACCCTCCCTTTCGAAGCAATTCGGCAATCATGGCAGCCGCCCTTTTGGCGCCATCGGTGACGACGGGACCATAGTTCACCGTTCCGTTCATGTTCTCGACCACGGCATCGGCAAGTTCACGCGGGTTTGTGTCATGGAATTCCATGCGAACCCCGGCTCGGTACCTGTCCAGTCGAAAGCCGACAAACTCCTGTTGCTCGAAGTGATCTTTCAAGGGGAAATAGAGGAATGGCCGACCGAGTGCCGTCAGTTCCATGGCCGTGGAAAGCCCTGCCTGGATGATGGCTAGATCGCAAGCCGCGTAGTACCGGAAAGGATCCTGGGCGAAGGGGACAAACTCCACCGTCTCGAACTCGGGAAAGGATTGGGCTTCGATTCGGGGGCCGCAGAGAACGATCGTCCGAATTCCAGGAATCCTTTCCTTTAAAAGAGGCTGGGCATCGAGGCATTTTTCTATGAGAGGCCGGCCCAGAGAGGTGCCGCCCACGGCCACGAGGAGCACTTTGTCTTCAGGAGAAAAACCCAGCTCGTTCCTCAAAACCTCTCTGTCGGAATAGTCGGCGGGATCAAATGAAAGGATGTACCCCGAAAACCGGAAGTGCTCCTTTGCCCACGCTTTCATATTCGGCAGGTCTTCTCCGAAGGGCCTGTCGGGAATATCGTCCTGATCGCCCACAAAAATAGAGAGATCACTTGCCTCGGGATGGATTGCTCGCATCTCGACCCAGATGCCGTTCACATCCCTCACATGGGCCCGTTTGGTCGGATCGTCACTCACATCGGTTACTCCGATGAAATCCGTCAGAAACACAAAAGGCGCTTTCTTGAGGGATGGGTTGTAGTGAAGGAATTCTGCCACTTCCCATGCCTCGTCACCCGCCACGAGGTCGTAGCCCTCATCATGGACGGTATCCGCAAAGACCATGAAGTTGTTGTTTCTGAGTTTGTCCATTTCCCAGTAGGCTTCTTCCACATCGAGAGTATAGTCCTTGCCGTAGCTCTCGATGTGGCCGTTTTCATCCCAGAGGGCCTCGCTCAGGGGGTGGATTCGCTCTCCAAGGGATTCGAGGTAGCTTCGCACCGGGTCAAGGGCCAACCAGTCGATGGTGAGCTCCTGGAAAGCCTTCCTCAATTCGGACACGATGACCAGATCCCTTTTCACATGCCCCATTCCGATGGGGCTGCTGATCCAAAGGATCCTGTATCCGTCCTTCTCGCGTGCCTTCCTAACACCGGATGATCCCTCGGGTTTCACAAAATCCAGGATGTGTCTGCTCACTTGCGGCCAGGTGTGGACAAAGCCATGCCCTGAATCGGGAATGTACAGAAGCTCCGAACCCGGGATGTGCTGATGGAGATACTTGGAAGCGGCAGGGAAGATAACGCGGTCATTCTGCCCATGGACAATGAGGGTTGGTATGCCAATTTTCTCGAGGTGGTGGTCAACCCTTGCAACGACCGACGACACGTAACCGTTTACCCACATTTCGGGTTTTGTCTCATGGGCCCAGTTCCAGACGAGCTCCTTGTTTCGCAGGGAGTACCTTTCAGGGCAAACCAGGTCGATAAAGCTTTTTAGCATTTCTTCGGGCTGCGTTCGCCACATCTTCAGAATGCCATCGAGGACTTCCTGGGGCATCCCGATTGGATAGTCGTTGGATCGGTCCAGACGTGCACATCCGCTGAGTAATATCAAATGGGTTACGCGATCCGCATGTTCTGTTTGGTATTCAATACCGATCGGTACGCCGAGAGAAAGCCCCGCCATGGCAAAGCGCTGGATCCCCGCATGCGCCACAACGGCATGCAGGTCGGCCACATAGGTCTCCAGGTCATACCCCTCCCGGGGCGTGTCCGATTTACCACTTCCCCTCAAATCCAGGGTTACGACGCGCATGTGACGAGAGAGAAAGGGGACATAGTTCCGCTTGAACAGTCCGCTGTGTGCGATTTGAAAACCGGGAACCATAATCAAAGTGGGTTCACCTTGGCCGTGGATCTCGTAAAAAATCCTTACCCCGTTATTCTCCGCGTACATAGGCTCCTCCTTTGCCTGCTCATCCCTCCAATTTCTTTTCAAGTGATCTCAGTTGCTCTGTTCCGTGTTCAAGTCCCATTTCTCGATAGAGTGCTTTGGCCTCTGAGAGGCTCTTCCGGGCGGCCTCTCTTCTCCCCAGTTTCTGATATATCCTCGCACTGGCCATCAGGTAGTCAATCTTCGACCAGGGGGAATCAATGCTTTCAACGAGATTTAAGGCCTCTTCCATCATTTTGAGAACCTGAGCTTCATCCACCGGAATCTTGCTCGCCATGAGTTCGGCGTTGACTTCCAGGGCCAACAAACGCGTCACGCCCAGATTCACATCCTGACAGAGTTTGAGCGCTTTCTCTGCGGGTTCGGAGCATGCGTCTATCTTTCCCAGGTGGAGCAGCGCTCCTCCCAGAGCCGTGCATATGTATGCCATACCCCAGGGGTGTCCGATCTCCTCCCCAATGCGTTTTCCTTTCTCCAGGAGCTCCAACGCGGTATCGCCGTCTCCCGAGTACAAAGCTCCCAGGCCGGCATGTGCCAACAGGAATACCGCCTGGATCCCCTCCCCGATGCTTTCAGCAAGTCTCAATCCATCCATGGCGACTATGGAGGCATTTTCGTATTCGCCTTGTTGGAGAAGCTCTCGAGAATTCAGGGCATGGACCAGGCATCTCGCACGATCGTTTTGCGAACGCTCAACCCAATCCATGGTTTGTTTCACGATGTCTTGCCACTCATTCACAGGTCTCGACTCGCCTATGATTGCTCGTTTGAAAAGAAAAGCCCATGCAATCCGATCGGGAACTCCCACCTCCAGGAGACATCGAATAGCCGCATCTGCATGGACCATTCCTCTTTTCATCTGACCCTGGGCATAGTCCAGCTGGCAGAGATAGTTATGGGCATTCCCTTCGGTCTCTTTGTCTCCGGAATCCTGGGCAAGTTTCAAGGACAGAAAAAGATGTTCTCTGGCCTCGTTGTATCGTCCCAGATTGCCAAGGGTGTTCCCCATCCAAAAATGCACTTTTGCGTGGCCTGCCGGATCGTCAAGCTCCTCCGAGGCCTTCAGGGCCTCTTTGAGGTAGAAAAGGGTAGGTTCGAATTCTCCTAATGTCTCCATCACTTCCGCAAGCCTCAGGGCTGTGTCGAGCCTTTGGCTCCGCACGTCACTGCTCTGCCCCAGTTCGTCGAGCAGTTGCCAGGCCTGGCGGAAATGCTCCCTGGCCTCGAGGTTTGCAAAAGCTTTGGCGGCACGCTCACCAGCAAGCAGCAGGTAGTGATAACCCCGCTCCAGTTCTCCCCCCCGGGTGAAGTGCACCCCCAGCATGGGGTAATGTTCCTCCAACCGGTCCGGATAGACCTTTTCCATGGCCTTTCCTAAGGCGCCGTGAATCTGGCCCCGTTTTTCCGTGAGCAGGGAATTGTAGATCACTTCCTGGGTCATGGCGTGTTGGAAGATGTATGTTGTCCGCGGGAAGATGCCCCTTTCAAAAACGAGCTCAGCCTCCTTGGCGTAAGAGAGTCGGGAGAGGAGCTCAGCGTCGGGAATGCCGGTCACCTCTTTAAGCAAAGGCCAACTGAATTCCCTCTCAATCACCGATCCCACCTGCAGCACCTCTTTAGCACCCTCGGGAAGCCTGTCCACCCTTGCCATGATGAGGTCAAGAAGCATCTCCGGAACGCGGACCGGCCCCAGATCCGGATTCAGGCCGCAACGGCCTCCATCCCTCACCACCGCTCCCGATTCGGAAAGGGATCGCGTGACCTCCTCTACAAAAAAGGGCACTCCTTCGGCCTTTTCCAGGATGAGTCTGGCGAGGTTGTCTTCAATTTCCTCTGCGTTCAAGAGCGACTGGATCATTTGGAGGGACTCCCTGTTTGCGAGCCGATTGAGGGTGATTTGGCTGTAATAGGATTTTCCACCCCAGGGGGGCAGGTAGTTGGAACGGAAGGTCAAGATCAAAAAAACCCTGGCCCCGGTGATATGATCGATCAAGAGCTTGATGCTTTCCTCCGAAGTCTTGTCGATCCAGTGGAGGTCTTCGAAAGCGATCACAAGGGGACGGAGTTGAGAGCCCCTGAGGGTGAGGTCTCTTATGGTTTCAAAGGTTTTCCGTCTCTTGATCTCCGGGTCCATGGCTTTGAGGGCCTCAAAGCCGTTCTCCAGGGAGAAGAGTTCCGAGAGGTAGGGCAGCTTCTCGTCCATGCTGCCGTCAATCTGTTTTAGACCCCTCTTGACCTTTTCCTGGACCTCCTTTGGACCATCTTCGTTCTCGATTCGGAAATTGTCCCTCAGGACATCGATGACCGGAAGATAGGGGCTGTTCTGCCCATAGGAGGCGCACCGGCCCTCCAGGAACGTCACCTCTTCATTGGCAAGGGATTTCCTGAACTCATAGAGCAGCCGGGATTTCCCCAGGCCTGCCTCGGCCACGATGGAAAGCGCCTGGCCTCTTCCCTCCCTGGCCCTCTCAAAGCAGTCCCGGAGCATTTCAAGTTCCCGTTCCCGGCCCACAAAGCCGGTAAGGCCCTTTTCCGCCCTCGCCTCGAAGCGGCTTCGGCTTCTTCCGGTACCAAGGACCCTGTAAACCAATACCGGTTCGCTTTTGCCCTTGACCCCCCTTTTGCCAAGGGCCTCGAATCGGAAGAGCCCTTCCGTGAGCTTGAAGGTCTCTTTGGTCACATAGGTGGTGCCCGGCGCTGCGAGGGCTTCCATTCGGGATGCGAGGTTCACTGTGTCGCCCACGGCCTTGAACTCCACCCGGAGATCGTTACCCAGGGTGCCCACCACCACGGTGCCGGTATGGATGCCGATCCGCATCTTGATCGGTGCCGGCCCGATTTTTTCTTGCTCCAGTTTTTCGCTGAACCGCGCGATCTCCCGGTGGATGGCCTGGGCCGACCTGAGAGCGCTTTGCGGGGCATCCTCGAGGGCGATGGGGGCTCCGAACAGAGCCATGATGCCGTCGCCGGTCATCTCGTTCACGGTACCCTCGTAGTCGTGGACCTTGTGGATGAGGATTTCATAGACCTGGTCCATGATCTTATACGCCTTTTCAGGACCAAGCCTTTCAGCAAGCAGGGTGAATCCTGCCATGTCGCAGAACATGACCGTGACCTGCTTGCGTTCCCCCTCGATTTTATCCCTTCGTGAGAGGATTTTTTCGGTCAGGCCTCTTGGCAGATATCGTTGGATCTTCCCGAGCTTTTCTTCGAAGGTCAGTTCCGCGGACATGGGTCCCGTGGGAAGAGACAGGTCGTGGCCGCATTCGCCGCAAAACTTATCGCCCGGGAGGTTTTCGGATGCGCACTTCGGGCAGAGGAGCGAAAGCTTCGCACCGCACTCCCTGCAGAATTTTCTTGTCCCGGGATTCTCGGTCTGGCATTGCGGGCATTTCATCGCCGGCCTCTTGCAAATGGAGGGGGTTGTCGGGTAGTAGGATATTCAAATCGGCGGGTGATTGCAATCAAGAAAAGACGAAGGCTGATTCAAGGGGAAGGCGAGGGGTTTCAACCATTTCCCAAAAGAGACGTTAGAGGAGAATCCCTATAAAAGATGAGCAATTCCTCGACCACATCGTGTTCAGTTCCCATTCAACGATCTCCCCCAATGGTTCCATAGGGAACGATGGTGTTTTGAACTCCCGGATGGATTTTCACCATTTCGAAGATGGTCCCAAGATCCTTCTGCGTTGCCAGGTAGGTAAAGGTGGCCGCCCCTCCCAACAAGCCGGTCATCTCAATGGAAATTCCCTGCTCTCGAAAACGGCATAGCATCTCGTCGTGATCGGCCACTTCACCGAAACTCACGTGGTGAACGCCCTGGCCGCGCCTGTTCAGAAAATCCATGTGGGTCCCCGGACCGCACACGGGCTCGAGCAATTCCAACTGCATGTTCCCGAAGTTTGCCAGCGCCGCCTTCACGTGCGTTTCCGTGCCGGTCATGGAGATGCCGTGAAAAATTTCATCCCGCACATGGGGGCGCTTGAAGTCGACAAGGAGCCACGGCCCAATGCCCAGGGTGTCCCAGTACCTCCTTGCTTTCTCCTCCGCATCTTCGACCACGATTCCAATCTGCGCGACCTCCTTTCCACCCAGATCGATCAATCCCTTGCTATGAGGTGCATAGGTTCCCCATGGTTTGAGGGTGCTTTCGACTTGCCGGGGCGGAGGTTTCAGGAACTCAAGGATGGTGCCGAACTCCTTTTGCGTAGCCATATAGGTAAAGGTGACGGTCCCTCCCAGCAAACCCTGCATCTCGATCCCGATTCCCCCTTCCTGAAAAGCTCTCACCATTTCATCATGGTCATCCACCCTTCCAAAGCTGATGTGGTGAATGCCTTCCCCCTGCTTTCTCAGGAACTCCATATGGGTGCTCGGACCGAATATGGGCTGAATGAGCTCGACCTGAATTCTTCCCAGGTTGGCAAGGGCAAGCCTGATACAGCATGCCTCAGGTGCCGGTGCGTCGTGGAGAATCGTGTCGGCGGGATAGCCATCCAAAAAAATCCAGGGGCCGATTCCCAATAACTCCGAGTAGCGCTTCGCTGTCCTGGGAGCGTCCTTGACCACGATGCCGATCTGACGGATCTCTTTTCCTTTCATTTCTATGGCCGGCTGATGTACCTTCCCGTTTCCCATGGGCAATGACCTCCTCCTCCAATCGTTGAGTTGCGCGGGTTGAGTTGATGTGTCGAGTTGATAAAAATCCGCTTTTGGAGGACCTGAGTTTTCTAAGAATTATGCTGGTTTTTCGACCACAAGCGTACCACATCATAGTTTGGCTGCCGATCCTTGTCAACTTTGGAAGTCGGGCACGTTTAGGGTTCTGTCTTCCCGGATCAGGTCCGGGACAGGCTCCAATTTTCTGAATCAGACCCCGCCCAAGGCGTTCCCGAAAAGCACTTCGAAGTTCAGGAGCCCGAATGAAAAGGATGATGATTGGCAAACGCCATCATGGGAGAAGCCGGCAACTGGCAACCTGTCTTTGGGAAAACATCCTTTGCTATATCCAGAAATTTTGCTTCTTTCTCTTCAACTGGGTGGAAAAATCCGTCACGCCGAAAGAAATCTCCGAGACCTATCGTATGCTCCCGGAGAGTGAAAGAGCACTCTTTGAGGCTCTCATTGGGAGACTCACGGTCACTCAAATTGCCCTCCTTCCGGCCATCGAAAAAGAACCTACCAATAAACTTTTCCCGGCAGAGAACATGAAAAGGCATCGTAGCAAGTCAACGGGGGGATTCAGCGCAGCCTGAGCGTCCTCAAGGCTGAGGATCTGGTAGAGCAACGCCCGGAAGACGACGCCTGCCCCATACACGGCAAAGCCTGGTATTTCAGACTGCTTGGAAAGGATGCATCCGCACATCCTCCGCAGATTTGATCCCGAGGGTCGAAAATGAGTTTGAAATTAACCTTATTTCCTTGTACCTTAGAAGCCATGGAAAGGCCCTCATGTTGGTAGATTTTATGGCGGGGTTGAAGACCACAAGGGGGCTTCCTCACAACCTAAAATTTATGATACTCTCTATCGCCTGAAGGATTTGAACGATTTCAACGCCGTGAACGATCTATGAGTGAAACCGATTTGACCAAGAAAGGGCGAGGGATTTTTGAGGATCCCGGGGAAATCGATCCCCAGCTCTGGAGCGAGCTTTCAGCCATGGATGTGAGTGAGGTGTGCGCTCGTGCCGATGTGACATATGATCAGGGGCGAGGCTGTTACCGGGTTCCTTTCCTGCATCAAACCTTCGGCTGTTATCCAGGCAAACGGTTTATCGAACGTCTCAATCATGACGGCCCGCAACATTTATCTTTTCAATTTTATTTGGTGCTCTTGACCTACCTGGTTCGCTGTCGACCCATGGGTCTCACCGGCCGGATGTTAACCGGTAGCGAAATCAAGGGTGGCGACTTTTTTTTCAAAGGACCCCACGCTCTCTTCACCCGGCCGCTAGAAGAAAAATTCGGCCGAGACGCTCAAACCTTTGAGCAAGTAGGGGTGCGACTCGGAGGGGTGCGGACTGAATTCGGAGATGTCTCATTTCGCCTCTTTCCTCTACCCAGGATTCCCCTTGGCTATATTCTCTGGCTCGCTGATGAAGAGTTTCCTGCTCGCTTGGTGGTTACTTTTGACGCTTCCGTAGAGAAACATTTCCCCCTGGATGTCATATGGGCCATGGTCAATCTGGTGGGTGGAACAATACTGGGAGAAGCAAAGCGCATAACCGGTGAGCGGCAGGGACTGAGAGTCTAGCCTTTCTATATGCGGACCCCAAGGATCCAGAGGTTGATTCGCTTCAGTCGCGGTTCACCTGGGAGGGCCACCCAGCCTGATTTTTGAAGATGGGAGGCGAGTCAAGGGAAGAGGGATACTCTCTTTTCGGGCAACTGCATCCTTTTTCAGGAACATATGGCCACTTCAGCTTCCCCGGCTCTGGACGCCTTCACCTCATGGTTGCTCTTCCTTACAAGCACTGCCTATGGCCGGGGCGGCCATTCTAATCAAAGGGCAGAAACTTCACTCTGGGGTCATCCCGGACTTGAGGAGCCTGTCCCGGCATGGGGTTAGCCGGGAGGATCCAGAATACAGCCCAACCTCTGGAGGACTGGATTCCGGATCGGGGTCCGGAATGACGCGAGTGGGCAAGTCAAAAGTGCTGTAAAAAAACCTGTAAAAAAATGAAGTTTCACACGAGCGGGGTTTATCTAACCTGTGGGAGTGGCTTCCAGCCGCGACCCCGTTGATTGGACAAATGGAGGCAGCCGTGGCTGGAAGCCACTCCCACAGGCCATTCCCTTCAACCTTTAACAGCCCCGGAATTGGTGCCTGCCCCATGAAGTTTCATGCAAGTAGCTCAAATCAAAATGGAATTTATGAGCCACCTGCGTTAACGAGGCATGAGCCCTGGGAGCTGATGCAGCATGAAACCCTCCCGCGATCTCAAGAGTTCGCAAAAGAGAAACGGGCATCAAAACCTCTCTCACCATGAATCCACCCAAGAAAACATCTCTACAGAAATCTATACGATAATGTATTTACTTGAGATATCCACTACAAAATCGTAGTTGTTATTTTACAATTCACAGACCTTTCATCAAAATTTTATATTAATTTAAGGTAGTTATCGTTCTTGTTCCTCTTGGCCCCTCAATTGCTAAAGCACAGTCGTATGCGCCTTTCTTCAACCGAAAAAAGACAGCGAAGGTTGGAGGAATGAAAAAAATAAGGGAATCCAAAAAGTTGATCTGGGAGGAGCCATGAGAACGAGAAAAACAGTCTTTATTGCATTGGCGGTGTTGGTTGGAGTTACTTCTGTGGGCCGTGTTTTCGGGGAGGACAAAAAGGATGATCATCCCTTTGCCCTGAAGAACTTCAGCGGAATGGCAGCGATCACATCAGACTATGTGTTTCGCGGTCTATCACAAACGGATGAAGACCCGGCATTACAAGTCAACTTCGACTACACGCACCCTGTCGGGTTCTTCATGGGCGTGTGGGGATCAAACGTGGATGAGACCATCTCTAAAGGAAATGTCGAATTGGATCTCTATGCGGGTTTCAAGAATGAAATCGTGGAGAACTTCACATACGATCTCTCCATCATCTACTACTGGTACCCCGGCGACAGCCGCGATCCTGAAAGTGACTTTGTGGAGGGGCACATCGGTTTGAGCTACGCTTTCACAAAGGTACCCCTGGAACCGAACCTGGGGATGGGATTCAATTACAGCCCCGACTTCTACGGTGAGGACGGTGACGCTTACTACATCAACGCCACCTTGGGGCTGGCGCTTCCTCATCGATTCGGCCTTGGATTCGAGGTCGGATACCAGTCCGTGGAAGGAGACAGAACAACAGGTAACGGATTCGGACTCGACGGAGAAGACGGCTATGATTACCTGTTCTGGCGGATCGGACTTTCAAAGGAGCTTGCGGGGTTCAACCTGGACCTGAATTACTATGACACCGATGAAAGCGAATACTTCGGAAAAATCGGGGAGGATCGGATTGTGTTCACGATTTCCCGGTCCTTCTCTTCGCATTGATCGTGGATTGAGAGATCTGCCCGACAAGCGCCTTCTCCCATTGGGCCGTCCGGACAGCGTCAGCACCTTTCTGCCTGGCATCCATCTTCTTTTAAGTTACATCACGCTCTTATGCGCAGACCTCCGGGCACGACTTCGTGGCTCAGCAAGGAAACCGGACTCTCAGTGCCGACTGTGACAAGTGGTCTGCGCACCTGGAAGGAACCGGTTTTATGAAAGAAATGAGAGGCCAGCGGAGAAAGAAGGTGTTCAGTTACCCCCGTTACCTTGACATTCTCATTGAAGGAACAGGAAAATGATCCCCGCCGAGGTTCCGGGGAATCCTCCTTACGCACCATAGAGGGTCCGGCCTCGAATCAAGGGAGAGTACGTTCCTAAAATCATGAGCTGATCCGCTGGTTACGATCGAATCTTTGAAACCCGAAGGAGGTTCTGATACGCGACATGCCGATGGAAATCGAGGAAGTTCTGATCCGGTATACAGAGATTCAGATGCAGGAGCAGGCGCTTAAGGAAGAAAAAGCCCTTCTGCAGGACCGTATCGATGCATATATGGAGAGAACGGGGCAGTCTTTATGGTTCCTTGTTGTGGTGGGCCGGAGGCTCAAAGTGCGTTGCCAAAAGACCGTCGTGGTGGAGTACGATGAAGAAACGTTACGCGAGCGGCTTGGAGACCGTTATCCGGCGATCCTTGCGCCTGATCTCCGAAAGATCAGGCAGCATCTGCCGGAGCTGCAGCCGACCCTCGCGCCTATGCTTTCGATGATCGGGTCGCCCTCGCCGGAAAGGGAACCTGACCGGGGTGAACATCTTTGTCTCCCTTTTCTTAAAAAATTTGCTTGACATCAAAATTTATACTTTATTAAATTGTTTGACGCTCAATAAACTAACTAAACGAATTGTTTATTTTGTGAGAAAACACCAATTACAAAGCACTTCGGAGCAGGAGGCGTCTACGGACTTAAACCTATATCAACGACCCTTTTGAGTCCTACCGATAGGTCAGACTATCGAAGAGAAAGGAGGCGTCGGATCACCAAAGACTTTCCACGCTCAATCGAATAAATCCAAAAAACATTGAAGGACACAAGGAGGTTCAGGTCTATGACGGATTGGATCGAGCAGACCGAGGATATGGTTTACAAAGGTCGGATCAAGGTCCCCTATACATGGTGGGTCGGCGAGACCGGGTCGCATTTTTTCGCTACCCTGCGCGATGAAAAAAAGCTGATGGGGACGTTCTGCGCCAAGTGCGACATGGTTTTCATGCCCCCGCGCAAGAACTGCGGCCGCTGTTTCAACCAGCAAATGTCCTGGAAGGAGGTGGCCGACGAGGGCACGCTCCTGACTTACACGGTGCCGGCCTACGAGGCCGACATTCACCCGATGAAGCCTCCCTTCGCCTTCGGCATCATCAAGCTGGACGGGGCGGATACGGGGCTGACCCACATCGTGGCAGGCTTTGGAACGGGGCAGCTCAAAACCGGACTTCGTGTGAAGGCCGTGTTCAAGGAAGACCGCGAGGGGCACATCCTGGACATCCGCCACTTCCAGCCGGTTTGATCGGCCGGCGGGCTAACCTTCTGGATTGGAGAGTGAACCATGGATAAAGTGGGAATTGTCGGGGTCGGCCAGACCAAATACGAACGCAGGAAGGTCGGCGAGACCTTTTTCGACATGATTTATGAAGTCACGGTCAAGGCCCTGGACGACGCGGGTTTGACCATCGATGACATCGACAACGTGGTCACGGTTTCCAACGACTTCTGGGACGGCCGGACCATTTCGAGCATGGCTGTTCAGGACGCCTGCGGCGCCCGCCACAAGGACATTTCCACCGTGGAGGGGGACGGGGTGTATGGGGCCTTTTACGGGGCCATGCGGGTCCTGTCCGGCTCTTTCGGCACGACCCTGGTCGTGGCCCACAATAAGTGCTCCCAGAGCCGGATGAACCAGATCACCAACGCCATGTTCGACCCGATCTACACGCGGGCCCTGGGTCTGGATGCGGTGACCTCTTCAGCCATGCAGGCCCGGGCCTATATGGACGCCTTCGGTGTCACAGCCGGGCAGTTGGCCAAGGTCTCGGTCAAGAACCACAGGAACGCGAAAAACAACCCCCTGGCCCAGATCGCCCTGGACCTGACCGTCGAAGACGTCTTGAAGTCCCGGATGCTGGCCGATCCTCTCCATCTGCTGGACGCTTCGCCCATAACGGACGGGGCGGCGGCCGTGATCTGGGCCAACGAGACGGCGGCCGGGAAGGCCAAAAAGCAGCCGGTCTGGCTGAAGGGGGTCGGCCATATGAGCGATGCCTACCACCTGGGCGACCGTGACCTAGCCCGTTCGCCGGCCCTGGTCGGGGCCGCGGGAAAGGCTTACGCCATGGCCGGTATCGCCGACCCGCTCAAGCAACTGGACGTGGCCGAGGTATCCGATGTGTTCAGCTACATGGAACTGATGTGGTACGAGGGTCTGGGTTTCTGCCCCGAAGGCGGGGGCGGCGGACTGATCGATTCCGGCGCAACGGAGATGGGCGGCGACCTGCCGGTCAACCCCTCGGGCGGCTGCCTTTCGGCCAACCCCGTTCTGGTGGCCGGACTGGCCCGCCTGATCGAGTGCGTGCTCCAGGTGCGCGGGGAGGCGGACGCCCGCCAGGTTCAAGGCTGTTCCACGGCCCTGGCCCATGGCATCGACGGGCCATGCGGACAGAGCCACTGCGTCATGGTCATCGGCAAGTAAGGAGGACAGACAATGGGTAAACGCGTAGCGATCGTCGGCACGGGGCAGACCAAAGGCAGCAGCGGCCGCAAGGACGTCAACGGACAGGAGATGATCAACGAGGCCGTGATGAAGGCCCTGACGGACGCCGAGCTGACCAGGGACGACATCGACGCCGTCATCATCGGCAACATGGATCATTTCGAGGGCATCAATTACGTGGACACCTGGAGCGTGGACGGCTCCGGCGGTTACATGAAACCGATCATGAAGGTCACCACCGGCGGCACCACCGGCACGACCGTGGCAATGGCCGCCTACTATCACGTCGCATCCGGGCTTTTCGACAAGGTCCTGGCCATCGGCTGGGAAAAGAACTCGGAATCGGACACCACCGGCGCCATCATCACGGCCTTTGAACCCATTGTGGACCGGCCCACATTCGCCGGAGCGGTGGGAGGCCTGGCCCTCATGGCCAACCGGTACATGCATGAATTTGGGGCCACCCAGGAAGACGCGGCCTATGTGGCCGTGCGGGACCGGCGGCACGCCCTGAAAAACCCCAACGCTCACCTGCAGATCGACATCACCATCGAGGACGTCATGAAATCGCCCATGATCGCCTGGCCGATCAAGTACCTGGACATGTGTCCCCGGACCGACGCGGCCTGCGCCGTGATCTTCGCATCCGAGGATTACGCGGAGAAAATCTGTCCCAGGCCGGCCTGGATTCTTGGCATCAAAAACCGCCACAACTTCACCTTTCTCGGGGACTGTGCCTTGGGGACCCTGCTCAGCCTGGAGGATGCGGCCGAGGCCCTCTACCCGAGGATCGGGATCACCGAGCCTCTCAAACAGTTCGACGTCATGGAGCTGTACCTGCCCACCTCCTTCGCCGGCGTGCAGTGGATCGAGGCTTTGAGATTGTGTCCCAAAGGCGGCGGCCCGGAATTGGTCAACAGCGGGGCCACCGACATGGGCGGCCAGTGTCCCATCAATCCGTCCGGCGGCGTGCTCTCGAGCAATCCCATCGGCGCCACCGGACTCCTGCGGGTCGCGGAAGGCGCCCTGCAGATCATGGGACGGGCGGACAAACGGCAGGTCCCGGACGCCAAGATGGCCCTGGTCAGCGGCTTCGGCGGATGCAACTGGTCCGACCTGATGGCCCTCGGGGCCAAAAAACCGGACTGATCGGACGAACGGCGCAAGGAGGTCAACAGACATGGAAGAGATCAAGAAAAAAGAGCTTCTTTCCGTATATTCAGGCGAGGCGGAACAGCCCTTCGAATGGTCGGCCGGCAAGTACGTGTCCCGTTTTCTCGTGGAGATGCGGGACAACAAGACGCTGGTCGGCAGCAAATGTCCCAAGTGCAGCAAGGTCATGGTCCCCCCCCGACGCGTCTGCGGCGACTGCTTCGTGCAGATGGACGAAATCGTCAAACTAAGCGGCAAGGGGAGCCTCTATTCCTTCACCGTGGTCAACTTCGGCTTCGTCGACCCGGACACCGGCCTCCAGCGGCCCGTACCTTACACCTGCGCTTACATCACCCTGGACGGCACCAACTGCACATACGCCCATTACCTTTCCGAAACCGACCCCGCAAAGATCCGGATCGGCATGCGGGTGCAGCCGCTCTGGGAGGAAAACCGGAGGGGACACCTGTTGGACATCAAGCATTTCGAACCCATAGAGGGGTAACACGGGACAGCGGGGCGGATGGTAAGGCGGTGTCCCCGCTTCCTTAGCGGAGACGGGGATGTCCGTCGTGAACGATTTTTCGGCCGATCTTGAAATGAAAAAATAGAGGGCCAATCCCCATGGATTTTCAACTGACCGAAGAACAAAGAATGCTCCGGGATACCGTGGCCAGGTTCGTGCAGCAGGAAATCGTCCCCATGGCTTCGGAGCTGGACGAGGAGGAGAAGTTTTCCTTCGAGATTTTCAAGGCTATGGGCGAGATCGGCCTTTTCGGCATATCCATACCCCCGGAGTACGGCGGCAGCGGGGCGGATTTCCTGTCGTGCGTGCTGGTCATGGAGGAGATAAACAAGGGCGATACGGGGCTCGGCACCTCCTGGGGGGCCCACACCGTCCTGTGCACGGAAAACCTGTACCGCAACGGCACTGAGAAACAAAGGCATAAATACCTGCCCGATCTTGTCTCCGGTAAAAAGATCGGTGCCCTGGCCATCACCGAACCCGAAGCCGGCTCGGACGCCATGTCCATGCGCACCCGGGCCAAGAAAAAAGGCGATCACTACATCCTGAACGGGACCAAGATGTTCATCACCAATGGCCCGGTGGCGGACGTGGTGATCGTGTATGCCAAGACCGACCCGGACGCCGGTCCCCATGGCATCACGGCCTTTGTTGTCGAGGACGGATCTCCCGGCTTTTCCAGGGGCAAGACCCTCAAGAAACTGGGGGCCCGGAGTTCGCCCACTGGTGAGTTGATTTTCGACAACTGCGAGGTCCCGGTGGAAAACGTGCTGGGGGAAGTCAACCAAGGCGTCAAGGTTCTGATGAGCGGCCTGGACCGGGAGCGGATCGTTTTTTCCATCGCCCCCATCGGCGCGGGGCAAGCGGCCTTCGACCTGGCCTATCGGTACGCCCAGGAACGGGTTCAGTTCAACCGCCCCATCATCGCATTCCAGGCTATGCAGGAGATCCTGGCCGAGATGGCGAGCGAGCTCCAAGCCGGTCGACTGCTGGCCTATTGGGCGGCGACGCGGGCCGACCAGGGCGAGCGGGTCAGCCTCGAAGCCTCCTATACCAAGCTCTTCTGCTCCCAGGTCGGCATCCGGGCTGTGAGCCGGGCCATGGAGATTTTCGGCGGATACGGGTTTATTCGCGAGTTTCCGATCCAGCGGATCTACCGGGACATCAAGGGGATCGAGTTCGGGGCGGGCACAAACCAGATCCAGCGCCAGATCATCCTCAAGGAACTTTTAAAGGGGGCGCAAGCTTTCTCTTTGTAATTGCGCCCCCTTTCCAATTGCAAAAGGAGCAGATAAACGAAAGAAGGGACCATCTCGATCACTATTTATAAATAAAGCTATAGTCCGGATAATTGGTGGATTCTATGTCAGCGAAACGGTCATAGGGGAGCGTCTGTGTCTTGCCTGTGAGCCGCTTGAACGCGGCCAAGGCTTTTCCGAACGACGCCTGCATTTACTTGACCTTACGGGGGATGCCCGGCTTGGCTTGTCGGTATCATTGCCAACAGCAGTTCCATCAGGAAGGAAAAGCGCATGCTCGATCATTTAATGTCACCAATAAAAATCAAGTCTATGGAGTTGGGCAATCGCGTGGTCATGCCGCCGATGGGCACCCAACTGGGTAATAACGACGCCACGGTTGGCGATGCATTGCTGGCATACGTAAAGCGGCGAGCCCAGGGCGGGGCCGGATTGATTATCACGGAAGTGACCGCCGTGCATCCCAGTGGGATGGTGTCCCCGAAGCAGTTGGCCGCCTATGATGACCACTTTATTCCAGGCCTGAAAAAATTGGTCGATTATGTCCACCAGGCAGGCGGCAAGGTGGCCATGCAACTTCACCATGCTGGCCGGGAAAGCTACTACCTGCTGCAAAAAGGTGAGGCAATCGCTCCGTCCTCCATCCCCAGCCCCATGCTTCGCCAGCCGCCGCGGGAGATGACCCTGGAAGAGATACAGGCGGTTGTCGCCTCGTTTGGTCAGGCCGCGGTCCGGGCCCGGGAGGCCGGGTTTGATGCAGTCGAGGTGCATGGAGCCCATGGCTATCTGGTGATGCAGTTTCTGTCTTCCCTGTCCAATCTGCGCCAGGATGAGTACGGCGGTTCAGCGGGCAACCGGGCCCGGTTCGCCATCGAGGTTCTTCAGGCGGTGCGTCGAGCGGTGGGGAATGATTTCCCGCTGCTGCTGCGTATATCCGTGGAGGAATTCATACAAGGCGGATATGCCGTAGAAGACATGCAGGCGATCCTTCCTGACCTGGTCAAGGCCGGAGCAGACGTTATTCACGCCTCGGTCGGGGCATACGGAAGTCCTGGTTTGATCTTCTGCGCCCCCCGGGAGTATGCTCCCGGCTTCAATGCCTGGCGCGCACAAAGAGTCAAAGAAACTGTTGATGTTCCGGTGATCGCTGTCGGGCGTTTCACCGATCCGTTTTTAGCCGATGACATCATCGCCCGGGGGCAAGCCGACCTGGTGGCCTTTGGGCGCCAGCACCTGGCCGATCCGGATTTCTTGATCAAGGCCAAAGAAGGCCGTGCGCATGAAATCCGTCATTGCATCGCCTGCAACCAGGGTTGTATCGAGAGGGAAATCCTGGAAGGCCTCACCATCCGTTGTGCCATCAATCCTGAAACAGGTCAGGAGCTGATATATCCGCCCGGTCCGGCCCCAGAAAAACGCAAGGTTTGGGTTATTGGCGCCGGTCCGGCCGGCTTGACCGCCGCTGCCGAGGCCGCCCGGCTAGGTCATGACGTGACCCTGTATGAAAAAGATGAACAGGCGGGTGGACAGCTTCGTTATTCCGGCCTCGCGCCACACAAAAGGGTCTATCAACAATGGTTGTCCTGGCTGGTCACTCAGGTTGAAAAGGCAGGAGTGGCTTTTCTAACCAGGACCATGGTCACGGATACTATGCTGGCGGACGGTAGGCCCGACGTGGTCATTTTGGCTACCGGCGGCACACCCATCATCCCTGCTGTGCCCGGAGTAGACCTGCCCCTGGTTTGTACCGCCTTGGAGGCTCTGGACAACCAGGTGCCACGCGGAAAGAACGTCGTGGTTGTCGGCGGCGGTTTGATCGGTATGGAGACTGCTGATTTTTTGACCGAACAAGGCAGTTTCGTCACCCTCATCGAGGCATTAAAGCGATCTCCGGTCAAGAAATCCTCGGCCCACGGCTTCATGCTGCACAGCCGTTTGCAGGAAAAGGGATGCCGTTTAATGCTAAACACCGAGATAAAGAGCATCCGGGAAGATTCGGTGACGGTGGTCCGTGAAGGTCAGGAAGAGATCTTGTCTCCTGTGGACCAAGTGGTCATTGCCGCGGGCATGAGACCCCATGACGATCTGAACGCAAGTCTGGAAGAGAAAAACATTCGCCATTTCATTGTTGGGGACGCTTCACGGGTGCGTCGCATCATTGAAGCAACAGAAGAAGGGGCCAAGGCCGCCTGGGATGTTTGATCCTTTCTCAAAAGCAGGTTGATTTCCAAGAGGCGGGCGAGCTTCAGTCACGATTTAATGAGAGCGTATAGAGCGACCTTTTGGAAGGGCTCCAAAAGGTCAGGCCATCCAAGTGAAAGGAGACGTCGCGCAACCAAATAGTTTTTAGGGTCAATCGACTCAATCTCAAAAAAACCTTTGGAGGAGGTAGTCATGACAAGAAAAATTTTGCTTGTTTCTTTGGCCCTGATGGGGACCCTGTCATTTGGCGCCCAGGTTTTGGCCGCAGCAAAACCGATTAAAATCGGCGCGATAGGTCCCATGACCCATATCTCGGGCACGATGATCGTGCGCGGTCTTTCCATGGCCCGGGATGAAATCAACCAGGCCGGCGGGATCGACGTAGGCGGCGAGAAGCGGCCCATCGAACTGGTCGAAGTGGATACCAACGAGCTGCTTAGCGTGACCGACGCCGTGACGGCCTTGGAGCGGGCCATCACCGTGGACAAAGTCGATCTCGTGATGGGAGCCTGGCGTACCGATTCGGTCCTGGCCATGCAGGACGTGGGCATGGATTACAAGAAGTTCATGCTCACCTTAGGGTCGGGAGAATCCCTTGGCAAGCGGGTCAAGGAGAATTACGACCGTTACAAGTACTGGTTCTCAATGTATACGACCAACATCGATTCGCAACAGGTACTTTTCACTTCTGTCCCGCAGTTCAGGGACATGGTCAAAAAAGAGCTGGGCGTGGACAAGGTCAAGGTGGCCATTGTGCTCGACAAGGCCCTGTATGCAGAACCCTATGTCGAGATCGCTCGGAAAACTATAGAGGAGGCGGGTTGCGAGGTGGTGGGTCTGTGGCGCCCGGCCATGGTGGCCAAGGACATGAGCGCCGAGCTTTTGGCCATTAAGGATAGGGGGGCCCATCTTATCTGGGCTTTCACTTCCGGTCCGTCCGGACTGGTATTGTGCAAGCAGTGGGCCGACTACAAGATTCCGGCCGCGCTCATTGGCGTCATTCTCGAGGCGGGGCTCTCCACGTTTATGAAAAGCACCCTCGAAACCGGCAACTACATATCGACCTGGACGTTGATGGGCCCGGTCCCCATGACGGACAAGACCATCCCCTTCTGGGACAAATTCGTAAAAATCTACAATGTTTTTCCCGATTTTTTCGCCTCCTACCCGTACGACAACCTCCACCGCTTGAAGGCGGCCATTGAACAGGCCGGTTCCCTGGACCCGGACAAGTTGATCCATGCCATGGAAAAACTCGTGTATGTCGGCGCGGTCGGAACTTACAGGGTCATGGGCATGGATACGGACACCCCCCATTTCTGCCCCGTCGGTCATGGAGCTCTACATGGGGTAGCCATCCAGTGGCAAGCGGGTCAATTCAAAGTCATCTGGCCGCCGGCCGACGGGTCATGGCATGGGGCCAAATACGAAGGTGTGGTCGCGCCCCAGTTGCCGCCCCACATGGTCGAGTACTGGAAAGGCAAAAAATAACGGTTGAAGGAAAGGTGCACCCCCCGATCGGCCGGGGGGTGAACATTCCAGAGGGAAGTCCTTTGCCGGTCGTTCGCCGGCCGGTGGTCAACCCTCGACAAAGGGCAGAGGAATGATACCCATCATCTTGATCAAAGGGGCCATGATCGGGGCGGTCTACGCCTCGCTGGCCGTGGGGTTCTCCCTGGTTTTCGGTGTGGCCAAGATCATCAACCTGGCCCACACCGCGTTTTTCATGCTCGCCGCCTACGCCATGTACGTTCTGGTCATGGTGTACCGATGGCCGGTTTCGGCCGCTGTGGGACTGCTGCTGATAGGGATGTCCATCCTGGCCGTTCTGGTCTACCTTCTGTTCCTGGACCGCATCCGGGAGCACGAGGGCGCGGTCATCCTGGTCACCGTGGCCTTGGGGATCGCCATCCAAGAGATCTTGCTTCTGATTTTCAAAAGCTCCTTTCTGGCGGTCGCCCCTTTTGTCCACGGCATCGTCGAACTCTTCGGGGTGACGGTGCCCAAACAGGAACTCCTGATTTTCGTGGTCACCATGGCCTGCCTGGCCGCCGTGTTGTTGTTCCTGAACCGGACACGGCTGGGCCTGGCCCTGCGGGTCACGGCCCAGGACCGGGAGACGGCCAACCTGATGGGCATCAACGTCAAATGGGTCTGCCTGGTCAGCGTTGTCATGGCCGTGGTTCTGGCCGCCGTGGCGGGGATCGTGGTCTCGCCGACCCTGACCGTCGAACCGTATATGTGGGCCCATCCGCTGGTCATGATGTTCGCCGCCGTGATCCTGGGCGGCCTGGGCAGCTTGAAGGGCAGTTTCATCGGGGCCTTTATTTTGGGCTACACCGAAGTGCTGGTCGTTTTCCTGATTCCGGCCGGGAGCTTCATCAAGGGTTCGGTGGCCATGCTGATCATGGTCCTGATCCTGCTGGTTCGTCCCGAGGGACTGTACGGCGTGATATTCGAGGAAGAAAGATTATGAGATTCATCAGGCGGCAGTTCAGAAGAATCGGCCAGGAAATCCTGGCCATCCCGGGGCGGGCCATCGCCTTTGTCTTCCTGATTTCCATGTTCCTGGTCCCCCTGGCGACCAGCGACCCGTATATCATGAAGGTACTCATCTTCATGAATATCTTTGCCATCTACGCCGCGAGCTGGGACGTCCTGGGGGGATTCACCGGTCAGTTCTGCATGGGCCACGGGGCCTTTTTCGGCGTGGCCGCTTACACCTCGGGCATCCTCAATCTCAAGCTCGGCCTGCCGGTCTGGGCCTGCATTCCCGGTGGCGCGGTCATGAGCATTTTGGCCGGAATGCTCATCGCCGTGCCTTCCCTGCGCTTACGGGGCGTGTATTTCGCCCTGGTCAGCCTGGCCTTTCCCATCATCCTGACCGGTATTCTATTCGCCTTTCCCGACGCGACAGGCGGGGAGATGGGCCTGACGGGCATCGAGGTCGTCACCAGAAACAAGGTCTCCTTGTATTACATTACCCTGGCGGTCATGATCTTCTGTGTGCTCACCATGTGGAAGCTCACCGACGCCAGAAGCAAAATCTTCCGTCTGGGCATCGTCCTTCTGGCCATCCATGAGGATGAAGTCTCGGCGCGCTGCGTGGGCGTCAACACCATCCGATACAAGCTCCTGGCTTTCAGCATCAGCGCCTTTTTCGCCGGCGTGGCCGGCGGGCTTTACGTCCACGTCCTGCGCATCGCCGGACCGTCCAACCTGGATCTGATGTGGTCGTTCAACCCCATCATCTGGACGGCCTTCGGCGGCATGGGCACCGTCGCCGGGTCGGTGGTCGGAGTCTTCATCCTGTATCCGGCCATGGAACTGCTGCGCTTCGTCCCCCACCTGCGGATGCTGATCTACGCCGGCGTCATCATCGCCGTCATCATGCTCATGCCCGAAGGCATCGTCCACTGGGTTCGGGACAAGCTAGAAAAGGACTGCCCCAGATGCAAACTGGTCAACTCAGCCTGGCGCCGGGACTGCCGGGCTTGCGGGGTCCCGCTCCGTGTCAAAATGAAAACCGATCCCAGCCCGGATCGCAAAGCAACCACCCTGTCCGAGGAGGTGGCCTGATGTCCATCTATCACGAAAGGCCGTGGCTCAAGTTCTATGCACCGGGCACTCCGGTGGAAGTGGAAGTCCCGATCAAGTCCCTGCCCCAGGCCTTTGACGAGGCCGCGGCCAAATGGAACAAGAGGACGGCCCTCATCTTCTACGGCCGCAAAATCTCCTACTCCCAACTCAAGGACCACGTCGACCGCCTGGCTTGCGCCCTGGCCGATTTGGGCATCAAAAAGGGCGACACCGTGGCCATCCTGATGCTCAATTCGCCCCAGTACTTTGTCGCCTATTACGGGGCTATGAACGCCGGGGCCAAGGTGACCCTGGTCAGTCCCATGTACGTTTCCTCGGAGGTCCGCCACCAGCTCGAGGACAGCGAGGCCGAACATATCATCTGCCAGAACATCCTCTACGATGTTGTGGAAAAATCCGGGGTGCCCCTGAAAAACGTCATCCTGACCGACATCGGCGAGTACCTGCCCCGATGGAAGCGCATCATGGGCAAGAGCGTTCTCGGCGCGGTCTATCAGAAAATGGCCCTGCCCTCCCCCCAGATTCTGCAGCGGGAAGGCGTGCACAACCTGCAGGACCTGATCAAGAAATACCCGCCCCACCCGCCGGACATCGCCTGGGACCCCAAGGAGGACGTGGCCACACTGCAGTATACGGGCGGGACCACATCGCTTCCCAAGGCCGCGGTCCTGACCCATTACAACTACATCGCCAACGAAACGCAAATATTCTCCTTTATCAGCCACAAGGTCACCGAGGGCCGGGAGGTCATGGCCGCGTACATGCCCTTTTATCATGCCGCCGGCCAGATCAACATTACCCAGGGCATCATCCGCGGCTACACCATGGTCATTTCGGCCACGACGGACCTGGAGGACCTGCTCAACGACATCGAAGACTTCAAAGTGACCATCTTCGTCGGCGCGCCGACCATCTTCGAGTTTTTGAAGGACTATGAAAAAACGTACATCGTCAACTGGAAGCGAATGAAATACGTCATCGCCGGCGCCGACGCCCTGCTGAAGGACACGGCCATCGGCTTCGAGCGGCGCACCGGGGTCAAGATCTGCGAGGCTTACGGCATGAGCGAGGCCGTGGCCGGAACTCATAACAATCCTTTGGACCGCATCAAGCTCGGCTCTTTCGGGGTGCCCTTGCCCTCGACCATGAGCGCCATTCTCTCCCCGGAAAAAGATGAATACCTGGGGATAGGCGAGATTGGGGAAATTGCCGTCCAGGGGCCGTCCGTCATGAAAGGCTACTGGAAGGCGGAAAAGGCCAACCAGGAAAAATTCTGCCGCATCGGCGACGATGTCTGGATGCGGACCGGGGACCTGGGGCGCATGGACGAAGAGGGGTATTTTTATTTTTACGACCGCTGCCGTGACATGATCAAGTACAAGGGCCACGCCGTGTTCGCCACCGAGGTCGAGGACGTGATCAAGGGCCATCCCGGGGTCAAGGAGGTGGGCGTGGTCGGTGTCAAGGACCCGGTGGCCGGGGAAGTGGTCAAGGCGGTGGTGGTGCTCGAAGGCGACGCCCGGGGTAAAATATCGGAAGAGGATATCCAGGCGTACTGCCAGGGCAAGCTGGCCACCTTCAAGATCCCCAAGATCGTGGCCTTCCGGGGGGAAATCCCCAAGACGGACGTGGGCAAGGTCTCCCGCCGCGAGCTGAGGGAGGACTTCTGACATGACCGCCCCGTTGCTCCAAGTCAAGGGCCTGACCAAGAAATTCGGGGGGCTGATCGCCTTGAACGCGGTGGACTTTGAGGTTTACCCCGGCGAAATCGTGGCCTTGATCGGTCCCAACGGGGCCGGCAAGACCACGCTGCTGCGCCACCTGATGGGCGTGCTCAAACCCACGTCCGGAAAGGTCATTTACAAGGGTCGGGACATCACCGGCCACCGACCCTGGGAGATTGTCAGCCGCGGACTGGTGGGCACCTTTCAGGTGGTCAAGCCCTTCCGCAACCTGCCCTGCGTCATGAACGTGGTGGTCGCTTCCCTGGTCAACCGGAAGAAGCGGGGCGAGTGGACCAAGCGCATGGAGACCCGGGCCCGGGACGCACTGGAATTCGTGGGCATCGCCGACCTGGCTTTGGAACGGGCGGCCGCGCTCTCCCACGGCGACCTCAAGCGTCTGGAGATCGCCAAGGCCCTTGCCACCGAGCCAGAGCTGATGCTGCTGGATGAGCCTTTTGGCGGATTGAACCCTGCGGAGACCGAGCTGATCGCCAATTCCATCCGACGGCTTCACAAGGGCGGTCGTTTCGGCCGGCTGCATTCGGAAGAGATGTCCATGGTCATCGTCGAACACAAGCTGGCCGACCTGATGCGCATCGTCGACCGGGTGGTGGTCCTCAACTTCGGCGAGGTCCTGCGGACCGGCACGCCGGAGGAGGTGGTGAATGACCCCCGGGTCATCGAGGCCTATATCGGCAAGGAGGTCGTCTTTCGTGCTTCTTGAGGTCAGAAACTTGACGGTCCACTACTACACGGCCATGGTGCTCAACGAAGCCAGCTTTTCCGTCGACACCGGAGAGCTGGTGGCCGTGGTCGGTCCCAACGGCGCCGGAAAGACAACCTTGCTCCGGGCCATAGCTGGCCTGACCCGATGGGAGCGGGAGATCAATCGGGGCCGCCGGGCCATTTTCAGCAATATCGTCACGACCGGGGAAGTCTATTTCGAGGGACGGCGTATCGACAACCTGCCGGCTTACAAGATCGCCCGCAACGGCCTGATCGTCTGTCCGGAACGGGCCAGGCCCTTTACCGAACTCTCGGTGTTGGACAACCTCAAGGCCGGCGCCTTGTTCGCGGAGCGCAACGCTGTCGAGCGCAAACTGGAAATGGTTTTCCATCTGTTTCCGATTCTGAAAATCCGCCGCAAGCAGGTCTCCGGCACCCTGTCCGGCGGAGAACGGGTCATGCTGGCCCTGGGACGGTCGATGATGACCGATCCCAAGCTCATGCTCATCGACGAACCATCCACCGGCCTGGCTCCCAAAACCAAGGAGGACCTCTACGCGAAGATCGAGGAAATCCGGAACATGGGCGTGAACATGGTGATCGTGGAGCAGGACATCGGTTTTGTTTTCAACATCAGCAACCGCAATTACGTCATGTCCAAGGGAAAGATCATCGCCGAAGGAGGCGCGGACGAGCTCCTGGCCGACGAACGGATCCGGAAGGTGTACCTGGGACTCTGATCGGGGCCGGTGGCCGGAAAGGCCATGGAACATTCACAGAAATGAACACTGATGATGCAGCATTCTTAGGTTTGGCTTCTGAGCTGGTTTCCATCCATAAACTCCCCTCCCTTGGTGGGAGGGGTTGGGGGAGGGGGTAGTCTGGATAATGCTATATGAATGTTTTCAAAGACTTACCACCCCCACCCCGTATCGAGTACAGGGCCCCGCCCCGTTCCGGGTCGGGACGGGGCAGGCTCTAACCCTTCCCCGTCAAGGGGGAGGGAATTTAAGACATTTATGGATGGACACTGAGCTGGTCAGCGGTTCATCGACTCAGGAAAAGGCATTATGTACGATCGATTTCATGGGATTTTGGTGAGTCATCGCTGTTTGACAAAAAGACAAAGCAACAACTGCCCGGCTTAAGGCACGCTCAAATAAAGAAAAGCTGTGATTTGGAGGCCGATTGTGCCTGAGCATAGGCCGTTTCCAGGTATTTATATCATGGCCTGACCCATGAAATGAGCGCTGGCATCGAGATGTGGGGTACCAAAGGTGCAGGCACGTGTGGATTGGATCAAGGACATGATCGTGTCGGCAGCAGAAAACATCAAGCACGGGAGGACAGCGACGGAAGAGGCAAACACCGAATCGCCGGTAGAAAGGTCAATACGTTGTATTCGCTGACAAGCCGCTCCCCGGGAATCCCAGCGGTAAGGTCTTGAAGCCCGCTTTAAGGGAGAGATGGAGCATACCAACAGCAACTGCCGGACGGGGCGCATCGAATCGGACGGCATACTGAGAAAGGAGCTTTGAATGTTCACCAAGGTAAGCCACGTCGGCGTTGTGGTGCGGGATATGGAGGATGCGTTGGAGGCCTATACCGATATGCTCGGCATGGATGCGCCGGTCCAGAGAATGGACCTGCCGGAGCTCGGATTCAAGAACGCCATGCTCAAGATCGGTGACTTCGGCATCGAACTTATAGAAACCACCTCGCCCGACCCCAACAACGAGTTCAACCGGTTTTTGGAGCGGCACGGGGAGGGAGTCTATCACCTGTGCGTCATCGTCGACGACCTGGAGGCCCAGATCAAGTCGTTGAAGGCCAAAGGGGCGGAGGTGCTCGAAGTCCCGCCCAGCCCGGCCCTGCGGCTTAAACGGGCCTTCGTAAAACGACGTTCGGCCAAGGGGGTCCTGATCGAAATGATCGATCAGCGCGAGTTCGATCTGCTCTCCGATGACCATTGACCTGCTGGGGGGCCGGGTGGAGATGCCCAAATTCATGTGGCCCAAGCACATCCGCTTTGTCGAGGATCTCCCCCGCACCCGGGCCAACAAGGTTCAAAAATACAAGCTCAAGGAACAGATCATGATCGAGCTTTGCAAGGCCTAAAGGGGCCGACCAGTGTGGAAAGCGAGGGGATCTGGATGTTGCTCGAGGGGAAGGTCGCTTTGATCACCGGAGCCGCGCAAGGCATCGGTCGGGCCAGCGCCCTGGTCCTGGCCCGGGAAGGCGCGGACGTGGGCCTGGCCGACATCCAGCCCGAAGTGGAAGAGACATGCCGGCGGGTCCGGGAGCTCGGTCGGCGGTCCGCAGCGGTGGTGATGGACGTGTCCGACCCGGACCAGGTCGGTCAAGGCCTGAACCGAATCCGGGACCGGTTGGGTGAGATTGACATCCTGGTTAATAACGCCGGACTGGTGAAAAACATCGCCCCGCTGACCAAGATGACCATCGAGGCCTGGCAGCACGAGATTTCCGTAAACCTCAGTGGGGCCTTTTACCTGATCCGCCGGGTCATCGGCCCCATGATCGAAAAAAAATGGGGCCGGATCATCAACATATCGTCCATTGCGGCCATTGGGGGGCTGCACAAGCAGATCGGGTACGCCTCCAGCAAGGCCGGGCTGTTGGGTCTAACTCAGACCGTGACCCTGGAGCACGCCCGGGACGGCATCACCTGTAATGCCATCCTCCCGGGCCTGATCGGGACCGAGGTTGTAGACCAGATGCCCCGTGAAATCCGGGAAACAATCATCGCCGGGATCCCGGCCCGCCGCCGGGGTGAGATGGAGGAGGTCGGCCACCTGATCGCTTTTCTGGCCTCGGATCGGGCGGCTTTCATCAACGGGGCGGTGATTCCCATCGACGGCGGGGCCACGCTCAACACAGGCACGGTCGGGAGCCGCAAGGAAATTCACGACACGGAGACCCTTGGACGCGGTTGATCGCAGATCGCCGGTTTCATCATCATTCAGGAGAAAGACATCATGACGGAGCTGTTCACCAAGTCGAAGATCCCCATCAAGCCGTTATATACCCCCGAGGACGTCGCTGGTCTGGACGTGGAAAAGCAGTTGGGCCAGCCGGGTGCCTTTCCTTACACCCGTGGCATTCGGCCGGCTGCTGCTTGGCACTGGATACAGCGTGAGCTGTCAGGGGAAGGGACCCCACAAAGGTCCAATGCACAGCTCAAGTACCTCATCTCAAAAGGCCAATCCGGGATCGACGTCATCGCCGACGCGCCGACCATGGCCCTGATGGACCCGGACCATCCCCTGGCCGGCAACGCCATCGGAACCCAGGGCGTCTCCCTGTGCACCCTCCAGGACTTCCGGGACCTGTGGGCAGACCTGCCCCTGGAATCGCTGACCATTTCCAACTCCATCTCCTCGCATTTTTCCGCGGCCGCCCTTTACCTGGTGGCCAGGGAGAATGGCGTCCCGCCGGAAAACCTGCGGGGATCGATCGCCCAGGCCCCGTTTTTCACCGAGGACTGCGGTTATTCCTATCATCTGCCTGTCAGCCTCCGGCTGCGCCTGTCCTGCGATTCCATCGAATTCTGCACCCGGTTCATGCCCAAGTTCCACTCTTTTATCGAGGACATCTATTTCATCAGCGAAGCCGGGCTGGATGCAGTCGAGGAGACAGCCCTGGGGTTTATCGAAATCCGCCATATCGTCCGGGAAATGCTGCGGCGCGGGTTGGACATCGACTCCTTCGCCCCGCGCATCGCCATTCTGGTCAACTGCGGCATGGACTTTTTCGAAGAGATCGCCAAAATCCGGGCCACCCGTCGGCTGTTCGCCAGGATGATGAAAGAGGAGTTCGGGGCCAAGGACCCCCGGTCCATGGCCCCGGTCATCACCTGCCACACTTCCGGCCTGTCTCTGACCGCCCAGCAGCCTTTCAACAACATTGTCCGCGGGGCCGTGCAGACGCTGGCCCTGGTCCTGGCCGGGGTGCAGGCCATCGAAATCTCGACGTTCGACGAGGCCTACCGCACCCCGAGCCAAGAGTCCCACTTGGTCGGGCTGCGCACCCAGCAGGTCATCGGCCTGGAAACCAACGTGACCAAGGTGGTCGATCCTCTGGGCGGGTCCTACTACCTTGAAAGCCTGACCGACGAGATCGAGAGACGCGTCCGGGACATGATCCGGCACATCGAGTCCAAGGGTAATGCCGTGACCCTCTCCGAAAAGGGCTGGTTCAAGCGCCTCTTCGACGAGGCCATGGCCCGTTATGCCAAGCATATCCAGGACGGCGAACTGCCCAAGGTCGGGTTGAACTGTTTTCAGATTCCCGAGGAGGAGGACACCCTGCTCCGCGACGTGGCGGAAAGCAAGTTTGAACCCTGCTGGGAGCGTATCGATCAAATCAAGGCGTATAAGAGGAACCGGGACATGGGGCGCGTCAAAGAGGCTTTGCGAGAATGTCTCGAAAAGACCAAAACCCCGGGGGAAAACCTGATGGCCCCCCTCATCAATGCCTTTGAAGCCGGGGCGACGATGGGCGAGATCACCGGGGTGATGCGCATGGCCTGCGACTGGCCCTACGATCCCTTCGACATGATGGAACCGATCATATAAAAGGCGGACGAGATGAGTAAGATCAGAGTTATCATAGGCATGCTGGGTCTCGACCAGCACGAAGTCGGCGCGATCGCCGTATCGAGGCTTCTCCGGGACCAGGGCATCGAAGTCATATACACCGGCCGGTTCAATACCCCGGCCGGCCTGGTGAAGACGGCAACCGAAGAGGGCGCGGACCTGATCGGCCTGTCCTGCCATTCATGGGAATACCTCCATTACCTGCCCGACCTGTTGGGCCTGCTCAAGGAAAAGGGCCTGGATATCCCGGTCATCATCGGCGGGTCGGTCGTCACCCCCGGTGACGCGGACAAGGTGAAAGACCTGGGCGTGGCCGAAGCCTTCGGCCCTTCGGCCCGCAACGAAGACATCGTCGCGGCCGTAAAACGGGTCGTCTCGGGCTGGAATCAGTCCCCGGCAAAGGGCGTCGACTGAACATCGCGGGAGGCGGACATGGGGCTTGATCTTTTCGACCTGAGCGGCAAAATGGGCGTGGTGACTGGCGGCGCGAGAGGAATCGGGCGAGCCATCGCCGAAGGCTTGGCTCAGGCCGGGGCCGACCTTTTGGTTGCCGATATGGACGTCGATGGAGCCCGAGACACCTGTAAGCAAATAGAAAAGCTGGGTGTGCGAGCCAAGGCGGTCGGCTGCGACGTCAGCCGGTCCGACCATGCCGACGAAATGGTGCGGGCCGCGATGGAAGAATTCGGCCATCTCGATATCCTGGTCAACAACGCCGGCATATCCGGGAGCGCCAAGCCGATCGTCGACATGCCGGACGACGAATGGCACCGTACCCTGGACGTCAACCTGTCGGGCATCTTTTACTGTTCCCGCGCCGCGGCCCGGGAAATGATCAAGCAAAAAAGGGGCAAAATCATCAACATCCTGTCCATCGGCGCGTTTCAGCCCGTGCGCAACAGCGCGGATTACTGTGCCAGCAAGGGCGGCGGGTTGCTGCTGACCAAGGTGCTGGCCCTGGAACTGATCCGGCACAACATACACGTCAACGCGATCTGTCCAGGTGCTTTCGACACCAACCTCGCCCCGGCCCTTAAAGAATCGGTCATCAAAAATATTCGCAACTTGATCCCCATCGGACGGATCGCCGACGTGGAGGAAATAAAAGGACTGGCTGTCTTCCTGGCCTCCCCGGCCAGCAACTACCTCGTTGGATCAGCCATTCCAATCGATGGAGGGGGATCGATTCGAGGATGAAAACCGGCGAAAAGGGTGGATGACACCGAATTACACATGGATGGGGAAAACCTTATTACAGGCGTTCAATCAGGGAGATACCCCATGGATAAAAAAGATATCCAAAAGCAGGCCATACAAAAAAGAATGTCAAGGGACAAGACCCGGAGAAGGCGGCAAATTCTTGAAGCGGCGGGAAAGGTCTTTTTGAAGAAAGGATATATTAATGCGACTATGGAGGACATCTCCCTGGAAGTCGGCCTGACCAAGCCGACAATTTATAAATATTTTAAAAACATGGATCATATGTGCTATTTGTTGATCGTCCCCCTGATCGATTCCATGACCCAAAGTCTGGAACGGTTGGAGAAGGATGTGCTTGCCGGGAAATACCAAAGCGGGGCGCAGCTTATCCACGATATTTTTCAAACGTTCTTGGTCGGGTACAAAATCTCTCCGGACGTTTTTCGACTGGTCCAGTTCTTTCAGCAAAGCGGGGCGGTCTGGAACCTGCAAGAAGAACTCAGGGAATCCCTTAATGAGAAAGGAAGACATAACGCCCGGATCAGCCGCCGGGCCTATCGAATGGCAATAGACCAAGGGCTTCTCAAAAAATACGAGGCTATCATAGCACTGGATGTGCTCTATGGGGCTTTCCTCGGTATTATTCAGTGGACGGATATCAGATCGCACCGGAACGGCTTTAAAGCCGGATCGGATGAAACCGAAGACAGCCTCCTGGTAAGATTAAAGTTCATGGAAAAGCTTGCCATTGAGACCCTAGCTCTTAATTAATCCCCCTGTAACCGCCTGCCGTTTCCCCCTGATCAGGAAGGCTCGAAAGACTTGGCCTGTAGCCGCCGTGCTTATGAAGGGTTCACACGAATACGTCGGCCTCGCCCGAGGAACTCACCAGGAGGGTGGTGGGCAGGGGCGAGATCATGCCTTCAAAATACATCTGAAATTTGAAAGCTTCCATTTCCCTCTCCCCGGGGATTTTGAAACCCAGGATGACGACCGATGCATCAGCGGAATGACGCTCAAGAACCTTGGGAAAAGGATCTTCGGAAACAATCAGGTCCACCTCTGCATCCAGCCTTGCATGGTCCACCAGGTCCTCAAGGGCTTTTTTTGCGGGTTGCCGGCCCGCCTCGTCCTGGATCAAGCGGACCACCCGCACCCTGGCTCTCGGCCATTTCCAGTTCAAAGTGAGGAGGTGGGCGATCAAAATCATGAGAGAACCGTTCTCCTCACCTCTCCACCAAACATCGATACGGCGGTCAAATCTGCCCCTGGGCAGGCCCTTGTCATTGACAAGGACCAGGCTCATTCCCAAACGGCGCGCCGTCCGCAGATGCTGGACGAAAAGGGAGGCTCGCCCCGCATCGGAAGACCACCCCATCATGACCGTGTTTGGTCGCAAAGGACTGAACGGATGCCCCAGCAGAAGCGCCGTCATTCCTGCATCAAGGTTTTCATAAACCACAACGCTCGTAAGGGCCTGAAATCCGTTTTCCTCCAGAAAACGGCGAAGTTGATCCGCGGCCGGTTTTTGCAGGTGGCTTATCTCATCCGGATCACCGACCAGGACCCTTGCCAGTGTCACCAACCCTCGCTGCGAGCCGATCCACAAGGCGTAGGTCGCAAGCGTCGGTCTTTCCAGCGGGTTGCCGGTCAAAACCAGGAGGATAGGCCGCCAGTTCTTGGGATGGAGCGGCATTCTTGCCATCCGAAGGAGGTTGTCCCTGAGCCGGATGAAAGCGAATCCCCACCGAGCATCTCCAAAGCTCACCTTGAGCATCCTTCGGCGGAGATAGATATAGAACAGGACGACAAACACAGCCGCACATGAAGCGGCCGGAGGATCGATCAGGAAGGCCGTACCAGCACAGGCAAGAGCCCCGAGCATCGCCGGAACCCAGTGGTAGAACTTGAATCGAGGTCTGAAGGAAGGGTTCCCTGAAAAGCTTTCCACAAAGGCGGCAAGGTTAACCATCCCGTACGTGTAAAGGAAGAACATGGTGACGACGGATGCGAGAACGTTGAACGCGCCGCCTTCCGAATCACCACCCGCCCAGAGAATGATAAAAGAGGCAATTCCGAGGCTCAGCCACAGGGCTCGACGCGGTTCATCCCTTCCTGCAGACCCCCGAGCAAAAAGATGGAGTTGGGGAATCACCTGGTCGCGCGCCACAGCCTGGAGCACCCTTGGCGCCCCCAGGAGCGACCCGATGGCACTGGATAGGGTGGCGGCGAACACCCCCGCCAAGACCAGGAACCCGGCACCGAAAAGCGCTTGATCGCGCAGGGTTTCGAAAGAAGAGCCTACGAGCTCAGCTCGGCTTTGGGCTCCGCCGCAAAGCACAATCTGTGTAGCGTAAATCACAAAGCCCACTCCCACGGCAGCCAGCGTCCCCCGGGGAATAGACCGTCCCGGATCCTTCAGGTCACCGGACATGTTCACCCCCGCCATGATTCCGGTGGCAGCCGGGAAGTAAATGGCAAAGACGGCCCAGAACGACATGCCCGGTCCGCCATACTGGGCGGTCCAATTATCCAGGAAGGTCGAGCGCTCGAAGTGGGAAGCCGCCCCTCCCAGAAAGGTGAAGACCGAAAGCCCCAGGATGGCCATGATCAAATACTGGGTTTTGATGGCCCACCTCGCTCCTACGTACGCAATCACAAAAAGGACCGCCGTCGTAACCAGGGCGATGTTTCTGAAATGAGCGGTGAGCCCGGGAAAACCGCGCACGAGGGATTCGGTGAAGCCAAGGATGTAGAAGGGAACCGAGACGGCCTGGGCCAGGAACAAAGCGAGGCCGATGGCCCCGCCGAACTCCGGCCCCAGAGCGCGGGAAATCAGGAAATAGGCGCCTCCTCCGGCAACGGGTGTGTTGGTGGACACCGCGGCGATGGAAAGGGACGTGGTGACGCTGATGCTTTTCGCAAGAAGGAGAACGAGCAGGGCCTGCAGGATGCCGGCCTCGCCCACGACAAAACCGGCTCGCATGAACATGATCACGCCGAGGATGGTCAGGATGGAAGGCGTGAAGACACCGCCAAATGTCCCGAGCTCGTTGGCGGAAGGAGCGGTTTGTTTTCCTCGGCTCTGATTCGTGCTCTTCATGATCCCCTTTTCCCTGAACCCCCTGTCCATTTAGCCAAAATCAAGCACTTTTTCAAGTTCTTCCTTTTCAGGATCTTCAGGTCAACCCAGAGGCGGGGCATGAAAGATTCGTTTCCCTTCTCAGCTTGTGTCCATCCAGAAAAGGCCTTTTTCCCCAATCTCGGCGTCAGCCCGCGGGGTTGATTGTGGAACCAAACCTCGTCGAGAACAATGCTTGCGGCGGAGCCGCGCTCGGCCCCCCGCCGGGCCGAAAGGAGGGCTTCGACTCCTTCCCCGAGCCATGGGTGAAGGACCTTCAAAACCCGACTACGGATTTTTGGACCATCCATAACGGAATCGATCAAGGGAATCCTCCAGCAAAAAAGGGGCGGGGTTAGAAGTGAAAAGGCGCGAAATTTTCTCCGAACATTTCCTCCTGCCCCTGCTATGGCGAGCTGAGAAAAGCGGTCCCCTAAACTTCTTGACTTCGGAGAAAATCCGATTTATCGGATAGAGGTGCCCATGACGAGCCAGGTCGGATTCTTTCCTTACGCAAAGGAGGAAGGACATGAGGCGGATTGGGCGGTATCCTTTCAGCAACGGGGATCGATCATACCACCGTGGAAGGGCGTGCCGACTTTTGCCGGGCCAACATCGTCGATGACCTCGATTTGAAGAGTACAGGCTTCAACGCATTGATTTCCGCGGGCGAGGCCGGCGCGCGCGGCGCTGTCTCCGCGGAGGGAACCTTAGATGGCCGGGAGCAAATGCCTGAACCTCCAAACTATGGATTTGAAGGCTTCGTTTCCAGTATGGTAAGCGCTTGCGTCGACGCCTCCTTGTTCTCGCCTGCGGAGGTGAAAATCGTTATCGGCAGCCCGTTCATATTTCTCATCAGGGACATGAACAGGGGCGTCATCCTCTTTCTGGGCCGGGTCCTGGACCCATGAAAAGGTCGCAGGAGGTTCAGCGCTCTCGGGTCACACCTTTTTCGCCAATACCGGCGGAAGGCCCAAACGACCCCGGCTCCCCTAAAAGTCTACCAAGGACTTTAAGCTTGCTGATCGCTTAGGATATTTGGACAACGCCCACCACATTAAGCAAATGGAGGAGTTCCCCATGTATCTAGAGGAAATTGAAAAATACTATGAAACAGAAAAACAGAAAGTCTTTAAGGCTGATTTTTTGGATGAGACTCAGATAGAGAACTATGAATTCTGGGATGAAATAGAGATCGGCAAGGGAAGCGAAATACCGGCTAAATTTGAAGTGAAGGCGGAGGATCTGAAAGCGTATGCCCGGGGAGTTCCCGATGACAATCCCATTTTCTTCGATGAGGAATACGCCAAAAAGTGCGGCCATGACGGGATCGTCGCTCACCCCTACTTTAGTGCGCAGGTCAGGTTTTTCCTTTTACAGGGAGGACACGGAAGCTGGCTCAGGACTCCGGGATCTAGAAATCCCGGGCAAATCGTAGAGTATTTTGACCCGATCAGGGTCGGCGATGTGCTTACCCTTAAGCTGACAAGCTATGACAAGTGGATCAAAAGAGGAAAGTATTATATGAGGGCCCGATGTGATCTTTACGATCAGCACGGCAACCTTAAGGTCAGGAACTATACTACCCTGGTCTTACCACGGACCAAGTCCGACGTTTTGAAGTTCGTCAAGGGTGAACGTGCCCTGGAAGCATGAGAAGACCCCGGAAGCTTTACAAAAAGTTCGAAAAACCAAACAGGAGATCAGGAAAATGGCAGACAAACTAACCTTCGACTCCATAAGATGCGGCGACGTATTGCCTGAGGTGACACAGCATATAAGTCAGGAGGACATCTGGCACTATGCGGCAGCCTCGTTGGATATGAATCCGGTCCATTGCGCCCCTGAGTGGTGCAAGACGGCCCAGGTGTTCGGCATTCCGGAGACAGTCCAACACGGGGCACAGACGCAGTCTCTGCTATGCAAGGTGATTACCAGCTGGGGGTATGCTTCGGGGGCTATGTTGAAAAGGCTTGAGAGCAAATTTATCAAGCCCGTGCCGGTAAATTCAACCTGTACCTATGGCGGGGTGGTGACCGAGCTACACCCTGTGGGCAAGGGAAGGGACTTTGTCACCGTTGAACTGTGGGCCAAAGACCAGGGGGGAGATAAGATAGCCGTTGCCACGGCACAGGTTGTCATCCCTCAATAGCTTTCAGAGAACCTCCGTGAATCATCCGGCATCATCGTTCAGCGCCGCACCAAGCAGCAAGACCGCTTTTTGCACTTTTTGGAAATTCTTACGGTTTGAACGAAAATAGAGGCTTCACCTTATTGTCCAAAAAAAGAGTCTCCTTTCAGACTTCACTATGAGTTAAGGCCTTGGTCTTTCAGCCATAATCGCACTCCCCTCGCCCTCGAGCGAAGCGAGTTTTATGTTGTCGCGGGGCGACTTTTCTTTCCGCTCGGACACGGGAGGGAAATCGAGGGAGTAGAATTCTTGAATTTCTGGATGACGAAGAACCCTGCGATTGCCCTTTGCCACGAAGGAGTTCAAAGTTCCCCTCTATAAGAGCAGCCATATCCAATCACGGCTGATCGAATATTTCGCAGGAAACAGCCTGGAAGAGGTCGCATCTGGATATATCACACGGTGTGACAGCCCCTTTCCTGGATACGACTCCAAGATCGCTTCAGGAGTGCGATTTCTTCCTTGAACAGGGTCTTGACATAGGCCGATCGCTTTGGGATAGGGAATCCTTGTATCTTCTCAATATTTAGGGCTGAACATGGTTGCTGTTAAAAGGTCTGGATTCCGGCTTTCGCAGGAATGACCTGAGTTTAGCTTATCCTGTCATTCCGGCGCGTCGCCCCGGTCAAAACCGGCGCGGAATCCAGGTGTGCTCCCCCTATTTATTGAGCTTATATGAATCCTTCATCTTTCATCTCGAAATTGAGTATGTCCATTTCGACTTCCCTGAAGAGCCTTATCCGGGGCGCGGAAGATGTTTTGCCTTGAAGGAGTCTGTCGTTCCCAAAACGAAAGATTTGCTCAGCGGTTTCCGCATCCGGCCCTTTCATCTTGTCAACGAAAGGGGACATCGTAGAGATCGATGAATCGAAGGCGATTGGCTTCCATGAAAGAAACCTTGATTTTTAACGCTTCCATTTTCCGGTTCACCCACGAGAGTGAGAATTCAGCTCCATGCCGGATCTGAAATGCATATTTTGCGGTGGCCACGCTGATTTGCATGGCCGGTGAGCCAATGCCCGGGTATCCTGCAGGGACTGCGGGATGGAAACCGGACCGTACGAATACCGGGACCAGATCGAAAACTGGGTGGAAAGCGTCTGTGAAATCACCTTCGGCAGTACTTCACCGGATGAATCGGAAAGCCCGGAAACCTGAAATTCCAGACAGCCTGGCCTTGGCCCGGTCAACCGAGGCAAAAGGCGTTTTTGGACAAGATCAGGATATACCTAAACTTTTCTTTGACAGTTGCGAAAAAGAAACTTCGTGATGTCTGGCACTTATCTCCCATAAAAAAGTTCTTGGCACTACCCATTGCTCTTTGACAACTCAACGAAGCTCCCGGATGGTAGGAGGCATTGCAACCCCTATGGCCCGAAACACCTTCCTACAGGTACCGAGGCATTCTGTTCTGACGGCGAGTGACTTGCCGTCATCTTCAAGGACCATTTTCTCAAGTGCTTCGAGATGGCGCTTGATATCGGCCCACTCGAAGCGAAATCCTGCTTCATCAAGCCGACGGTCCAGCTCTTTTCTTAACAACAGTGAAGGGAAACTCAAAAACACATGACCTCTGATGTTCTCATCCCGCTGGTGATAGATTGGACTGCTTGACACACAAGGACAAATCTCCTATATTCCGGCTCCAAAAGAGGGAATTCTGTCGCCATCTCATCCTTCCTTGAAATAGCTGTGCCTACGCCCCATGAGGAAAAACCGGAAGAGATTTTCTCACCTGGAAGGGCTTCTTTACAGCCACAAGGAGGCGAAGGCCTCTCTCGGAGACCTGCGCGGAGAAGTCACGCTTGCGAACATCCCCGGGTTCCTGAGATTCGAAATGGGGATGAGCGGATTGGAGCACGCTGAGGCTTAGAAAGGTCGCTGAAAGGATCCAGAAAATGGCCTCCCAGGAAACGATACTCAGTCTAAGAGATATCCATTTGAGTTTTGGCGGTGTGGTTGCGCTTGACGCCGTGAGCATGGATGTCCGCCGGGGCGAACTGCTTTCGTTGATCGGTCCCAACGGGGCGGGAAAGACATGTCTTTTGAACTGCATCAACGGCTTCTACAGGCCGAGCCGGTGTAGCATGATCTACAAGGGGCAAGAAATCTCCACGCTGCCCCTCCATAGACGTGCGCACCTGGGCATTGCCAGAGTGTTTCAAGGCATTCAGCTCTACGCGGGTTTGACGAGTCTGGACAACCTCATGGCAGGGGCTCACATGTTCATTCATCATGGCGTTTTCTCCGCGCTGTGGTTCATGGGAAAGGCCAAACGGGAGGAGATCCGGCAAAGGAGAATCGTGGAAGAGGTGATCGATTTCCTGGAGATCGAACACGTTCGAAAGAAAATGGTGGGGGAACTTCCCTACGGCCTGCAAAAGCGTATCGACCTGGGCCGGGCACTGGCCATGGAGCCGGACCTGCTCCTTCTGGACGAGCCCATGGCCGGAATGAACCTGGAAGAAAAAGAGGACATGGCCCGTTTCATCCTGGACATCAACGAGGAAAAGGGCACATCCATCATTTTGGTGGAGCACGACATGGGGGTGGTCATGGACATTGCCGACCGGATCGTGGTGCTCGACTTTGGAAAGAAGATCGCCGAAGGGAGCCCTGAACGGATCAGCAGCGATCCCAAGGTCATCAACGCCTATCTGGGAGGGGAAGCGTGAAAAGGGCCGCGCCATGGACAGACCGAGCCGACGACTTCAAGGGGAACACGCTGCCGAAGCTTTTGTTTGAGAATTACGAAAGGAATCCCTCCCGTGTGGCCATGCGAAAGAAGGACTTCGGCATCTGGAACCCCTATACCTGGGAAGACTCCTACCTCAACATCAAATTTTTCGCCCTGGGTTTGAAGCAGTTGGGATTCGGCGCAGGGGAAAAGATCAGCATCGTGGGCGACAACGATCCGGAGTGGTACTGGGCAGAGCTCGCAGGACAGGCTCTGGGTGGCGCGTCAGTCGGGCTTTACATCGATGTGATCCCCTCGGAGGTGAAGTACATTGTCGACCATTCGGACAGCACCGTTGCCGTGGCAAAGGACCAGGAGCAGGTGGACAAGTTCTTGGACGTCATCGAGGAACTGCCCAAGCTCAAAAAAATCATTTACTGGGACCCTCTGGGAATGCGCGGCTACAGGGAAAACCCCCTGATCATCTCCTTCAGCGAAGTCATCGCCCTGGGAAAAGCTTACGAGGAGGAATCTCCCGGGTCCTTTGAAAAGCGCATCCAAGAGGGTAAGGGCACGGACATCGCCACCATCTGTTACACCTCCGGGACCACAGGCTTGCCCAAAGGTGCCCTGATCAGCCACGATTTCCTGATCAAGGGGGGAAGGCGTTTCGCACAGGTCAACCCTCACGCCCCCGGCGATGAGTACCTCTCATTCGTGCCGCTGGCCTGGATCGCCGAGCAGCTTTTCATGGTGGCATGGCTTATCTGGGGGACGCCCATCAACTATCCGGAATCCCCGGATACCGTGCAGGAGAACATCCGTGAAATCGGCCCCCAGTTTCTGCTGCTGGGACCGCGGCAGTGGCAGGGCCTGGTTTCCATGGTCCAGATGAAAATCAATGACGCGGTGTTTTTCAAACGGTGGCTTTACCGGGCCAGCATGGCCATCGGTTACAAGCGGGCGGACTTCGTCTTCGGCCGGAGGAGAAAGGTGCCGTGGTTTTGGTCTCTCTTTTACCGGCTTGCGGACTGGGCCTGCCTCATGCACATCCGGGATCATCTCGGTTTGAGGCGGACGCGAACCGGGCTTACCGGAGGGTCCTCGCTGGGGCCGGATGTGTTTCGCTGGTTTCAGGCCGTGGGCGTCAACATCAAGGAGGCTTACGGCCTGACGGAGGTCAACCCGGTGGCCATGCACGCGGACTGGCCCAAGGCGGGCACCGTGGGGCCCGTAGTCGCGGGGACGAAGGTGAGAATTTCCGACGAAGGGGAGTTGCTGGTGACCGCGGATCCCATTTTTTCAGGATACTACAAGCAACCGGGTGAAACCGCAAACGTGGTCCAGGACGGTTGGGTGAAAACAGGGGATGCGGGCGTTTTTGACGAGGACGGTCATCTTATCATCCTCGATCGGGTGAAGGATATGCTTCAACTCAAGGGAGGAGAAAAGTACTCTCCCACCTATATCGAGAACCGTCTCAAATTCAGTCCCTACATCAAAGACGGCATGGTCGTGGGAGGGAAGGAGCGAGAATTTCTTTTCGCCATCATCAACATCGACTTCGATAACGTGGGTCGATGGGCCGAGAAGAACGGATATCCTTACACGACCTTCGTGGACCTCTCACAGAAAAGGGAGGTTTACGACCTCATCCACAAAGATGTGGAACGGGTCAACAAGGACCTCCCCCCCGGTGCCAGGGTGAAAAGGTTTTCCCTCCTCCACAAGGAATTTGACCCGGACGAGGGGGAACTGACCAAAACAAGAAAGTTGAGACGCTCGTTTTTGGAAGAGAAATATGACGCCATGATCCGTGCCGCTTACGGCGGCCTGGAAACCGTAACCACCGAGGCCCAGGTCAAATACCGGGACGGCCGAACGGCTGTGGTTCAGACGGGGATCAAGATCCGAGATGTGGAATAGGCGGATACTCCAGGGAATGGAGATGAATCGATGGAATTCTTTTCCCAACTCTTCGTCAGCGGTTTTCTAACGGGATCCGTGTACGCTTTGATGGCGCTGGGCATTGTGGTCATTTACAAGGCTTCCAGTGTGTTCAATTTCGCCCACGGCAGTATCGTGGCTTTTACCGCCTATCTGATTTGGTACTGGGTCGTGGATCTTCACCTGAATCCCCTGATCTGCATCGGGCTCACCCTCCTCGTTGTGGCAACCGTCGCTTTTCTGGTGCAGCGATTCATCCTGTATCCCTTGACGGGCCAACCCATCCTTGCCGCCATCGTGGCAACCCTCGCCCTGTCCGAGGTGGTGGCCGGCCTTGTCACATTGCTCTGGCCCGGACCCGCGCGCACCTATCCTTCCTTTCTCCCGACCGGGAACATGGAGGTGGGAGGGATCATCATCGGCGTGGGTGAAGGGGTCAATTTCCTCATATGCACCGTTGCCTTCGTGGCGTTCATGCTTTTCTTCCAGAAGAGCAAGCTGGGGCTCACCATGCGGGGGACAGCGGAGGACCATCAGTTGGCCAGGAGTGAAGGGGTCAAAGTCAATTGGATCTTTGTACTGGCCTGGTTCATCGCCATCGTCCTGGCTGGCATCGGCGGATTTCTCATGGCATTCATGCACGGCGTAAACCAGGAGCCTCTCATCGCCCTCGGGATGAAATCCTTGGCGGTGGTCATTCTCGGTGGTATGGAATCCATTCTCGGCGCTGTCATCGGCGGCATCGCCATCGGAGTTCTTGAGGCCCTGGGTGCAGGATACCTAGATCCCCTGCTCGGGGGAGGCGTGGAGGAGGTTTTTCCATTCATCATTCTCCTGGTGGTCCTGCTGATCAAACCGTACGGGCTCTTCGGTTACGAGCGGATAGAGAGGGTGTGAAACCATGATGAAGAAACCGTGTGGAACCTTCGATGAGACCTATGCCCAGGATATGTCCTATATCCGGACCCCCCATCGAGCGGGCCTACTGGTGGTCCTGTTTGTTCTGGTCTTCGGGGTGTTTCCCTTTGTGGCCAGCGACTACCTCCTGGGGATCATGAACCTCATCGGAATCACGATCATCGCCATGCTGGGCTTAAACCTCCTCACAGGGTACTGTGGTCAGATCAGTATCGGCCATGTGGCCTTTGTCGCCGTGGGCGCCTATACGACCGGGATTCTATCCAATCACCTTGGATGGCCTTTCTGGGCAACCCTCCCCAGCGCCATCATCGTCACCGGGTTGATGGGCCTCATTGTGGGTTTGCCGGCTCTCCGAATCAAGGGATTCTACATCGCTATTTCCACCCTTGCCTTCCACTACATCATCGTTTGGGTCATCCTTCACGGGGGTGAATTGACCAAGGGCGTTTGGGGACTTCCCTGCGATTCCATTGAGCTCCTGGGAATCAGTTTCGATACGGAGATAAGGATGTACTATGTGATCATGGTGCTCACCGTCCTTGCTACCGTCCTTTCGTTCAATCTCGTCAGGACCAAATTCGGAAGGGGTTTTATCGCAGTCCGGGATAACGATATCGCCGCCGAGTTCATGGGGCTGAACATCTTTCGCCTCAAAGCCCTGGCTTTCATCATCTGTTCCATGTATGCCGGCGCGGCCGGATGCCTTCTCGCCCACTACGTGGGCATGCTCACCGTCGAGCAGTTCCCCTTGATTGATTCCATCTGGTATCTTGGATTCCTGATCGTCGGGGGAACAGGGAGCATCACCGGGGCCGTTTTCGGCGCCTTTGCCTTTCGCATCGTGGCCCAGATTGTTCTTTTCCTGGCGCCTATCATTGGGGAGATGCTCCCTGCCGTTTCTCTTTCCAGCGTGGCAGGTTTTACACAGATGCTCTTCGGAACCGTGATCATCCTGTTCCTGGTCCTGGAGCCTCGGGGCCTCAACCACCGATGGCAAATTATGCTGTCGTCCTTTCGCCTCTGGCCGTTTCCCTATTGAGGGAGGTGAGAGAAGCGGGAGGAATCTCTTTTAAACGTCATTAGCAAAAAAGAAAGGAGAGGGATCATGAAAATTCAAGGTGCAAGAAAGGGGTTTTTGGGGATGGGGGTTATCTTTACCCTGCTTTTGAGCGTCTTGGTATTTTGCCTTGGTGCCGGCTCAGCGCTGGCGAAACCGGTCATTGTGATTGGACACCTGCCCCACTTCACAGGGGCCTACGGCGCAACGCAGGCGCCTTTCGCCCCGGCCCAGGAGGACGCCATCGAATGGATGAACGCGGTCAACTATGTACCGGGGGCGGAGATCAAGCTCACGTGGGTGGATGGGGGTACGGACCCGGCCAAATCCCTCGCCGGGTTCAAGAAGATGATTGCGGAGACACCGAAGCCCGTGGTGATTATCGGTGAGTCCACGGGCATCGGGACAGCGCTGGTGAAATGGCACGCCAAGGCAAAAGTGCCCGACGTGGAGGGCGGGATGAGCCAGGCCATGATCGACCCCCCTTCGTGGACCTTCTGTCAACCGCCTCCCTATGACAGCCAGTTCGGGGCCTGGGTGGACTATTTCCTTAAAAATGTCTGGAAAAAGAAGGAAACCCCGAAGTTCGCGTGGCTTACCTGGGACAACCCCTTCGGAAGATCGCCCATGACGCCGGAAGCCGATGCCTATCTGAAATCCAAGGGGATCGAAGTGGTGGCACGGGAATTCATCCCCAATGTCCCCTCCAACACCACATCCCAGTGCATGCGGCTCAAGGAATCAGGCGCGGATTTTACCTTTGGAGGAATGTATCCATCGGCCCTGTCCGTTGTCCTCAAGGACATGGATAAGCTCGGCATGACGGGCAGCATGGCCATCGGCCTGAGCTACGCGTGCAACCTGGGTGAACTGATGAAGTACGTGGGTCCCCTTGCCAACGGCGTGACCATCACAGGAATCAATACCCTGGTGGAGGATTGGGAGAAGAAGTGTCCCATGGTTTCGGAGATGTACAAGAAGAACAACCGCGAGGGCACCAACCAATGGGGATACGGCAACTGCTGGTCCAAGTTCGCCATTGCCGGGGAGGCCGTTCGCATGGCGGCAAAGGCAGTGGGACCGGACAAGGTGGACGGACAGGCGGTTTACGACGCGCTCACACGGATGAAAAACTTCGACGCCTGGGGGATCAGCCCGCCGATCAGCTACTCGAAGACACGCCGGGTCGGCATGGATTCCATAGAAATCCAGACCATCGAGAACCAAAAGGTCGTTTCGAAGGGCTACTCCCCCACCCCTGACCTCCTGCCTAAAGGCAAGGACGCACCGAAGTGAGAATGGGAAGGGAAGAGGGGAATGGAGGCTCTCCATTTCCCTCCCCGTCCGGAATCGGATTCGAGAGCACAAAACCGTTCATGGGCTCGGGGGCCGGACTGGTTACATAACGAGGAATCGGCATGCTTTCAGTGACCAATGTAGAAGTGGTTTACAACAGGGTGATCCTTGTTTTGAGAGGGGTCTCCCTGGATGTGGAAAAAGGCCGTATCGTCGCGCTACTCGGGGCCAACGGCGCTGGAAAAAGCACAACGCTGAAGGCCGTTTCCGGTCTCCTCAAGGCCGAACTGGGAGAGATCACCCGGGGCCATGTTCGCTTTGGCGGAGCCCGAATCGACAGGAAGGATCCCGAAGAGATCGCGGCCATGGGGATTCGGCAGGTCATTGAAGGGAGACGGCTTTACACTCACCTCACCACGGAAGAAAACTTGCGAATGGGGGCCTATCTCAACAAGGACCGTGCGGATGTGAGAAAAAGGCTGGATCAGATCCATGGTTACTTTCCGCGACTCAAGGACCTGCGAACAAAGGTGAGCGGATACCTGTCGGGAGGGGAGCAGCAGATGATGGTCATCGGCCGATCCCTGATGGCGCGACCCCAAATCCTCATGCTGGACGAGCCATCCCTCGGTCTTGCTCCTCTGGTGGTGACGGAGATTTTTCAGATCATTCGACGAATCAACCGGGAAGAAGAGATCGGCATTCTCCTGGTGGAGCAGAATGCCCTGGCCGCCCTCGGGGTGGCCTCCTATGCCTACGTCATGGAAAACGGACGCGTGGTCCTGGATGGCCCCTCCGAAAAGGTTCGGGAGAATGAGGATGTCAAGGAATTCTACCTGGGGCTTACGGGTGTGGGCAAGAAAAAGAGTTACCGCGAAATAAAACATTACAAGCGCAGAAAGCGCTGGCTGGGTTAATCACTATGGACATGCATAAAGAAGTTCAGGAACTGGCCAAGCGGCGTGCGAAGGCTCTGGAGATGGGGGGGCCGGACAAGGTCAAACGCCAGCATACGCAGGGAAAGCTCACGGCCCGCGAACGGATCGACCTGCTTCTCGACCCGGGGACCTTCCAGGAATACGGTCTTCTCGCCACACACCAGGCCCACAGGGCTGAAATGGCGGGGAGGATAACCCCTGCGGACGGCGTGATCACCGGATTCGGAAGGATCGAAGGGAGAGACGCCGGTGTCGTGGCGGAGGATTTTACCGTCTTGGGCGGGTCCCTGGGCATGACGGGTTTTCTCAAAAAAGTGCGGATGGTGGAGATCGCCGTTCAGGAGAAGGTCCCGCTCGTTTGGCTCCTGGACGGGGCCGGTGCGAGGGCTGAAGAGTTCATCGCCGAGGGATTGCCCGCGGTCTACCATCACCTCAAGATCGCAAAGATGTCCGGGATTGCCCCGCAGGTCGGAGTGGTGATGGGGCCGAGCGCCGGCGATTCCTCCCTGGTGGGGAGCCTCCTTGAATTCATCATCATGGTCAAAGGCTATGGGATGATGGCCGCAGGAGGGCCGCCGGTGGTGATTCGAGCCACGAGCGAGAAGGTGAGCAAGGAAGACCTGGGCGGTACGGCCGTCCACTGTACCGTTTCGGGCGTGGCCGACAATCCCGCCGAAAGTGACGAGGATGCGATTCAGATGGCCAAGCGCTACCTCTCCTACCTCCCCGGCAACGCATGGCAATACCCTCCCCATCTTCCAACCACGGACGACCCGAATCGCATGGATGAGGAACTGCTCACCATCCTTCCGGACAATCCCAAGCGTCCCTATGACATGAAGCGCATCATCGAGAGCGTGGTGGACAGGGGAAGCTTCTTTGAAATCAAACCGGACTTCGCCCCCATGATGATTACCGGCCTGGCCAGGATGGACGGCCATCCGGTGGGGATCGTCGCCAACCAGCCCCTTGTTTTCGCCGGCGCCATCACGGCAAAGGCGGGGCAGAAAGAACGCCATTTCATCGATCTCTGCACGGCCTACCATATCCCCTTGATTTTTCTCCTGGACGTGCCCGGCGTGATGACGGGTCCGCAATCCGAACGGGAGGGAGCGTTGCGTTTCGGTCTTGCTGTCGGCTATGCCCTGGCCTGGTCGGACGTGCCCAAAATCACGGTGGTCGTCCGAAAGGCCTTTGGATTCGGCGGGGCTGCCATGTGCGGGTATGGGGCAAAACAAACCCTTACTCTTGCATGGCCCACGGTGGAATTCGGGTCCATTCCCACAGACAGCGGAGTACTGGCTGCCTATAGCCAGCAGATCGCGGCTGCGGAGGACCCGGAGAAGATGAGACGGGAGCTGGAAGCCCAGTTTTCCGCCTATGCGGGTCCCTATCCGGCTGCGGGCAGCTTCAATGTGGACGATGTCATCGATCCCCGCGAGACAAGGCCGCGAATCATCCGCGCCTTGAACTTGGCCTTGAATCGGCGGTCCGCTTCACCGTCGCCCGTCATGCGACACGGCGTTATGCCCTGAGAACGCCATTGGCTCGGAGTTCCTAAGCCATAGGAGACTTCGGGCACCAAAGGGCGGCCAAAGCCCAGAGGTTCACTCCCGGCCTCAACGACAAGTTTCGTGCCCTGAGAGGTGCGCCACGCCCGGTCTTTCTTGCCGGGCGCGGCCCATTGATCTGTTTTTGCCCCCCCCCAACGAAGCGGAGAACCAGATCGGCCTGGATTTCAAAATAGCGAGGTTCCCTGCTATTTCTTCATCTTTTGCATAAAAGCTCCCTCAGCCTTTTTGGCCGCTGCTTCGGCCCTGGCCGCCGATTTTTCCGCTTGGCTGGCAGCAATCTCCGCTCGATCCGCAGCCCTTTCGGCCCTTATTGCGGAATCCGCTGCATTCTGCGAGTTGCTTGCACAGCTCTGCTTAGCACTCTGTGCTTCCTTCAGGGCCATGTCGGCCTTGTCCAGTGCCTCCTGGGTTTGGCTCTGCAAAGCTTTTATCTCCGCAGTGGAAGCACAACCCGAGAGCAAAAGTCCCAGACAGAAAACCGCGGCCAAAAAACCCACACCAATTGTTGAACCCACTTTCTTCATCGTCCTATCCTCCTTTCCGATACATGTTTCCAGAAAAGCCCCGTCCTGCCGGTGGATCGAGGACTCCCTCAGGACGCACCCGAGAAATCCCGCCCCTCCTTTCGGGGACGGAGTTCCCAAAACCCCATTCAGCAAAACACGATACGAACTCTCTTTAAGGAAAGGGGGCCATGCCCCCTCTCAATGAATCCCCGGCTTTAAAAGATGAATTCCTCTCGCTTCGTTAGAAAGGACTGCAGGGCGCCGAACCGCGTTGAACCTCGTCGGACCCGCAACTGCCCTCCTCAAATCCTGCGCCACGCATCTCTTTTTAACACATGTTATGCTTTTGGTACAGCAATATCAATGCTCGTCTTGAGAAAACTTTCTATCATGTTCTTTTCCTTGTGTAAAGGCGCAGAGAAAAATCGGGGCTTTGCGTTTTTATCTCCTGCGAGCACCCTCTGCCACGTTGTTCCGGCGGCCTCCCCGGTCCAGCGCCGGATGGTGACCTCAAGATCATGTAAATTCTAATTCTTGGCTGTCCCTTGTATTCCTCGTCCCGATTCCCTATATACAGGGATAAGCATCATCGCCGGGAGATGGTTTATGAAGAGGGGACTCTTTTCTGCTCTTACATTCCTGTTTCTTGTGTCAATCCCTGTCGCGGTCGTGGGCGGCGGGGCTTACCCCTATCGCCTTCCGCCTGAGGGGCCTCAACTCTGGAGAAACGGCAATACGGTGGTGGGGGTGCCCGTCAAACACACTGTCACAAAGGAGGAAAATCTTATTGACATCGCCAGGGATCATGACCTGGGTTTCAATGAACTGGCCGACCTCTACCCCCAGCTTGATCCGTGGATTCCTCCCCCGAATACGGAATTAATCATCCCTTCCCAGTGGGTACTTCCTGATACCCGGAAGGAAGGGATCGTCGCCAACATCCCTGAGTTGAGGCTCTATTACTTCATGAAGCGCGTGGGGTTGGTTAAGACCTTTCCCATTGGCATCGGAGACGACGGATGGCACACCCCTCTGGGAATTTTTCTGATCAGCACAAAGATGACCCGCCCTACCTGGTATATTCCTGAATCCCTGCAAGAGAAATATGAAGCCAAGACCATGCCTCCCGGCCCTGACAACCCCCTGGGTGATTACTGGATGGGGCTGAGTGATTCATCCTTTGGAATCCATGGGACCAACTTCCCGTGGTCTGTGGGACGTCTCGTAACCCATGGCTGTATTCGCCTGTACCCTGAAGATATCGAGAATCTGTTCTCACTGGTTGAAATGGGAACCCCGGTGGAAATCATTTATGAGCCCGTCAAGTTCGGTTTTCGTTCAGGCAGAATCTATGTGGAGGTTCACCGGGACATTTACAACCGAATAGGCGATTTCACGGAGTATGGATGGGGACGGCTCAAGGAAAAAGGATTGGCAGGGGAAGTGGATCATAAAAAACTCCGTGAAGCCCTGAGAGAGAAAAATGGTCTCCCCGTTGATGTCACCCGGCTGGAGGATTCAGAACCTGGAGGCTCGAAGAACTGATCAGGGCCGAAAACCTGCATAGGGGTCGGCTCCCTATCCATGTCCCCGCCGAGGATGGCTTGGGAACCTCTGAGCCGGGAAAAACCCTGACCCTCTCAGAAGTGGGGTCGCGTCCCCACTTTCAACAGGAGAAGCCACGATCGTTGTGAAACGCTGAGACCTGAACTCTCCAACGACTGATCTGGAAAGGCTGAAAGAGAAATGGAAGGGCAAGATACGCCTTTTCTCTCGTTCTCATTCTTCCTTAGATACCAATTAAATACCAAGGGGCAGATGTTCTATTTGCCAAATAATCCCTTTACCTGATCAGTTACCGTTCCCACACTTTTTTTCACCCCTGATCCAAGATCCTCCACTTGTTTTCCGGCTTCCTGGCTCACTGCTTCGAGGCTTGTACCTAGTGCCTTTAGTTCCTTGTTCATCATTTCGCTCACGGCAGGGGAAGTGATCTGCTTGTGTAGCGCTGCGAATACCCTCTCAAACACCACGCTCGGAGAAGTACCGTCCTTGCCCACGTCCTTGAGGTGAATGTCGGGCAGAGGCACGGTCACGTTCTTCCCGCCCGCCATGGGCACGGCAAGGTTCACTTTTCCTTCTTTTACGATGAAATCCTGGATCAGGAGCTTTTTGCCACCGCCTTCTTTTGCAGCCGTCTCCTTTTTTGAAGGTTCGCTCGCTCCCGCGCTCCCTTTTACGTTGTTTAAGATAGCCTGGAAGTTGTCGGTGCCCCGAATCTTCTCGTAGGTAATTTCAGGACGCACCACTTCAATCCTATTAATGACGACCGTGTCGCCCATCAAGGACTTCTCATCCACATCCACGAAAACGGACCCCACGGTCATAGCTTGCGCTGACTTGAATTCTTCAGGGTTTCCCAAATAAAACCCCTTGAGCCTAGCCTGCCCCGAAAATAGCGAGATGTCCACGTCCTTGAGCCGCACCTCTGTCTTCGTCATTTTAGGGCCGTACGTATTGACCCCATCCCTGATGATGGGGCCGAGATTCGACAGCCCTATGACCACGACAATGATAATGATAACCACAACCGCCCCTATGGCCATCACGATCCATTTCTTCATGATCTTGCCTCCTTAAACAAATCCGTCAAAATTTCTAAATCTTGAAGTCGATCATTCAGTTGGACGCCCCTTGCGAAACCATATGAACAACCCGTTGCGGAAAAGGTATTTCAATCCCGTTTGCATCAAAAGATTCTTTGATTTTACGCGTCAGTTCAAATCTCACTTGCCAGTAATCCCCCTTATTCACCCAGGGACGCACCACGAAATTGACGCTGGAGTCCGCGAGCTCGGAAACGGCAACCTGAGGGGCCGGGTCGGACAAGATCCGGCTGTCCTCTTTTATCAGGTTGTTTATAATGTCATAGGCTTTCTGAATGTCCGATGCGTAGCCAATCCCGATCACGAGATCGATCCGCCTGGTGTCGAAGGCCGAGTAGTTCTTGATGGTATCTCCAAAGAGCTTGCTGTTGGGTACCATGATTTTCACGTTATCGGGGGTCGCCAGGATCGTTGTGAATAGGTCGATTTCCTTCACCGTTCCGGCCACACCGGCCCCTTCGATGTACTCTCCCACCCTGAAAGGTCGGAGTACCAGGATAAGGACGCCCGCGGCAAAATTGGCCAACGAGCCCTGCAAGGCAAAGCCGACGGCGAAACCGGCTGCTCCCAGAATCGCCACAAAAGATGCGGTCTGGATGCCGAATTTGGCTAGAGCGGCGAGCACTGCGAAGGTCAGAATCAAGACATAGGTCAGCCCTCCGACGAAGCCCACGATTGCAGGATCCGTCTTGGTTTTTTCAAGAACTCTTCTTACGCCCTTCCGGCCGATTCCCGCCGCAATGCGACCCAGGATAAGAATGACGATGGCGCCGATAATCTTTAGCCCGTAAGTGGTTATAAAAACCGTCAGTTGATCAACCGCCGCGTTCATGATTTTCTCCTTTCCTTTATCGTCGGTTGGCTGGTTTCCATCAGGAAATGTCTTAACCTTACAACGTCACTTACGAATGGCGCGGCATTTGGCACTCCGTCATGCCGGACTTGAGGAGCCTGTCCCGGCATGAAGTCAGCCGGGGGCATCCAGGAGTCTGAGTATGGGAAGAGAATCCAATTGCTCAGATTCCTCACAGCTGTGACTGGATTCCGCCCCGGTTTTCACCGGGGTGACGGGCCGGAATGACGGGATAATAAATATCGTTGTAGGGTTAAATTCCCTCCCCCTTGACGGGGGAGGGTTAAAGCCTGCCCCGTATTTGATACGGGGGTGGGGGTGATAAGCCTTTGAAAATATTCAGATAGCATTCTTCAGACTACCCCCTCCCCCAGCCCCTCCCACCAAGGGAGGGGAGTTTATGGGTGGACACTGGCTGGTTTCCGTAAATACCGCCTTTCCCTTGCCACTGGGCGAGGAGAGAGAGCGAACTTCTCAGAGTGACCCTTGAAATTCCCGTGAGGCTTTGACCCCCCCGCATTCCGCAGCACAAGGGGAACAGCGGGCGGTCTCCCCCCTACCTGCGAGCTCATGCTTGCACTCAACTGCCTCGTCAACCTTGTTCGCTTCAGCCTCGCAACACCCGATCTCCCAAGTTTCCCTATGGCCTTTTCGGAAGCCCCGCCGGCAATTGTTGGGTTGGCAATTGAACTGCTCCTGCAAGCTTTTTTTGGATCTCTGCGTATTCATTTTTGAGTTTATCGAGCATGTTTTTCAAATCGGTGTTTTCGCTGTTCAGGCTTTTTACCTTTGCCTCGAGATCCTTTACCTGCTCCTGGGAAGCGGCAAGCTTCTCTTGCACGGCACTCGCCGTTTCCGCAACCGATTCTTTTAACTCACTCTTGATTTTCTCCTGCGCCTCCGTCAATGACTTTTCCAGATCTGCAATTTTTGATCTCGCCTGATACAATGCCGTCTTGGTTTTGTTTAGTTCCGTCACGGTCTTTTCAAGTTCCGATTTGACGCTGGTGAGTTCGGTCACGGCTTTTTGATGCTCTTCTTTGCTCTCGCCGCAGCCTACGAGAACGAGAATAATCAACGTTACAAGGATTGGTAGGAACCAACGTTGAAATCCTTTCATAAGATTCCTCCTTTCACGCAATGAGGAGAACGGCTACTGTCAATTAATTTGCGTGAAATTTTTTCAGCCAAGTTCTTCGAGAAAGGCAGAGAGGGAGGGACTTTTCCTATGGGTTTCGACCGATAGTTGACTTCCATTTTCAGCCAGACGAATGCCCGAAGCATTCAAAGGGATCTCTGTCGGCCTCCATTGCCCCACGGCTTTTTTAACTCTACTCCACGACCCTACGAACCGTTACGATGATTCCTCTCCCCTCCATTTCGCTCATAAGGCCCCTTGCAAAGACAGAGAATTTCCACAGATTGGGGCAATCGTCATTGACTCCCCCCCTTGCCTTTCTTCCCCTTATTTCTTTTGCATCTCTTCCTTCATCGCCGATATCACAGCCACAACACGACGGTTCTTCTGCCGGCCTTCCTTTGTGTCGTTATCGGCAATGGGTTTGCTCTCCCCGTATCCCACGGCGGTAAGCCGCGCCGGCGAAACACCGAATTTTTCCACCAGATAGTTTTTGACACTCTCGGCCCTTCTCCGAGAAAGATCCTGGTTGTAAGCATCCGCTCCCCGGCTATCCGTGTGTCCCTCGATCACCGCCTCCGTATTCGGATACTCCCTCATGAAGTTCGCCACCCTCCTGATCAGTTCGTCATAGACGGGCTTGATCTCCGCACTGTTCGTGTCGAATTGGATCTTCAGCTCGATGGAGACCGCTTCTTTCAACATCAAAGGACATCCGTTCCCGTCCACCTTCGCCCCTTGCGGCGTTCCCGGACATCTATCCAGATAGTCGGGCACGCCGTCCCCATCGCTGTCCAGGGGGCATCCGCTGCCGTCCACCTTCACACCCGCAGGTGTGCCGGGACACCTGTCCAGGTAATCGGGAACCCCATCACGGTCGCTGTCCAGGGGGCATCCGCTGCCGTCCACCTTCACCCCAAACGGGGTACCCGGACACTTGTCCATATCATCCGGCACGCCGTCCCCGTCGCTGTCTCTCGGAGCGGCCGCCATCGGCTCCGCCTTCCGGCCTCCGAACAGAAAAGAAAGTCCCAGCGTGTAGAGAAAATTATTTCGCGTCTCGTCGAAGGAGAGCAAATACCGCACGTCCCCTCGCAGGGCCACCGCCTCCGTGATGAAATACTTGAGGCCCCCTCCCACATTCGCTGCAGCCCAGGATTTGCTCGTTCGCTCTTCACGGTCCAGGGAGATCCCACCAAAACCCGCAGCCACGTACGGTACCCATTTTTGATCGGGCAGAAAATGGTACAGAGCGTCGATGTGATAAATGTAAGCATCCACATCCCCGTCATCCCTCGAATCCGTCGTGCTGAGATAATTGAACATGCCCTCAATGCCCCAGTTCTTTGTAAAATCGTACCCGGCCGCCAGCCCGTAAGTCACCTCATCGTCCAGTTCCCAATCACTGTCCCATGAAATCCCTCCAATAAAAGGGGTGATACTGAACCCTCCGGGGTTTATCCCCGCCATGACGTTCCCGAAAGATCCCATCAGCAAAAATAAAACCCCAATGCCAAAAATAGACAATTTCCTGGATCTCATCCCTCTCCTCCCTTCTCCTGACCTCGGCATTCTTCCCGGCATTCTTCCCCCGCTGAGAATGAGCCTGGATAAATCCGGCTCTTTCGTCCTACAAGCTCTCTTAAAGGTTTCCGTTTCACCTCTCCCTCCTTTTTGGCGGCAGCAACTCGATGTGCCGACAGCCGATCCCATTCCGTTAGCATAACCGAGTTAGAGGCAAGGACAGTAACGCACCGGCTCCGAGAATCTGGCCGGATATTTCACCCCTGGCCGATACGCTGTTCTACCGGCGCACGATTTACCTTCATTCCCAAAATTCCCCGAATCCCCAACTTTCATCTTCCAGGCATGGAATTTGTAACTTCGCCATTTCATCAAATATACTCTTTATCGGACGTTCTTTCAGGGGAAATGTTTTATTGGTTAGCAAATTCGCCCTGACTGAGGTATGAGTTATTTCACCTAACGTATGTGAATTTCATCACCTGGTTGATCGCTATTGGTCGAATTGACCCGCCCTGTCGATTAAGCGGCGCATCTGGCCGGGCCGGCCAGTCTAATCAAGGACAGAAACTTCACTCTGGGCTCATCCCGGACTTGAGGAGCCTGTCCCGGCATGGGGTTAGCCGGGAGGATCCAGAATACAGCCCAGCCTCTGGAGGACTGGATTCCGGATCGGGGTCCAGAATGACGCGAGTGGGCAAGTCAAAAGTACTGTAGGAAAAACCGTAAGAAAAGTGAAGGTTCATATACCAGGTTAAGCGAAAGATAGTCGTGGATGGTTACAAGGCGTAAAAAAGGGGCCGGGTCATAAGGCCTAATTCATTGATATTTCTATGGTGAACAAGACGCGATTAGAACCGGACACCTCAACCCTGAACCGGTAGATCACCACACAATCCACCACCATTTGCCTCCAGTTCACCGCCTGGAGCATGCAGATCTGGCAGGGCCCCTCCTTACCGCCCCGGTAGACGGCGATGTGAGGATCGAGGATGCCGTCCTGATCAACGAGCTGGAAATAAAGGCATCCGCAGTCCAGGATATAGAATTTCAACCCCGTGATTCCCTCGGGAAATGCATCGAAGATCTCTGTGGCCAGACGCGTCACCTCTTCTCTTCGCAGGACTCTTTCCATTTCTCTTCTCGTCCGAAAGAAATTCTCTATTCTTGTCCTGTTTTAAGACCACGCCGAGGGTGTGATCGGTTCCCCGGCAGAGCCGGAGTCTTCTCGTCCAACGATCACGTCAGGGGCCGTTCCTGGAATTCCTATCTTACTCCTCCTCATCGGCAAAGACCAAAAATTTCCTTCACGGATATGGCATACTAATCCATAAGGACGCTGCTTTTCTCGGAAAACCGCTTTTTTCTTTTCCGCTGGAAAAAGAAATTCGGCGTGATTATAGTGGATGAATTCCAAGGGAAACTGGGTCGGTCGATGATCGTCCTCGCTCGAAGTCCGTGTCTCTTCTCGTGCCTTTGCATGAATCAGGGATGTCTCCAGGTGGGTGTTCGGAAGAAAAGCCGGTGACCTCCAGGGGAAGGAGTCGCCACGTGGAAATCGGACGACGTGATTTCATCAAGAGAACGCTCCTCATGGGTTCCTTCCTTGTCTTTTCTCCCTTGAAGCTTGTCTCTGGGAAAGAACCTTGGAACCCGGCCTATGATGACCTGGAGAAAGAGGGGAAGCTCGGGACCAGGGTAAAAGAAGCCTACGCTTTGTTCGAAGACTGCCGGCTCTGCCCGAGGGAGTGCGGGGTCAATCGGCTGAAGGGCGAAACAGGGTTCTGCCGGGCTCCCCTGAATCCCCTGATTTACAGTGCGCATCCCCATTTCGGAGAAGAAATCTCCCTGGTGGGGGAAGGCGGCTCCGGCACCATCTTTTTTTCCAACTGCAACCTGCGCTGTATCTTCTGTCAAAACTGGCCCATTTCTCATGAGGGGAAAGGGAAAGAGATCCGGGACGAGGATCTGGCGGATCTGATGCTCTATCTTCAAAAAATCGGCTGCCATAACATCAACCTGGTCACCCCCACCCATGTGATGCCCAATATCCTCAATGCCACCCGTATTGCACTGAAACGGGGCCTGCGGCTTCCACTGGTTTACAATACGAGCGGTTACGAACGTCATGAGATTGTGCGGCTGCTGGACGGCATCGTGGATATTTACTTGCCGGACATGAAATATATGGACGGGAAGCAGGCCGGGAAGTATTCGGCGGGAGCCTCGGATTATCCCGAAGTGGCCAAGAAGGCAATCCTCGAAATGCACCGGCAAGTTGGCGAACACCGGGTCGGTGAAAACGGCACTGCCCTTCGGGGGCTTATGCTCCGGCATCTGGTCATGCCCAATCGTGTGGCCGGAACCAGGGAATTTGTCCAATGGGTGGCCGCAGCCCTTCCCAAGTCCACTTACGTGAACATCATGCCCCAGTACCATGTGGAGTACAAAGCATACGACTATCCGGAGATTGCCCGGGGGATTACCGTTGAGGAATTTCTGGAGGCGATGGATTGGGCGGAGCAGTGCGGTCTGACGAAGCTCGATCCCAGGTCCCTGGCGGTCAGGGATTTTTACAAGAGCTCTCGTTCCAATTGAGGTCCCCTCAGGCCGATCGAGCAGGTTTCAAAAGGACCCCAGAGGCGTTGACACAAAATGAAGAGCAGGAACGTTTCCAAAGGCTCCGATGAAAACCTATGGACGAAAAGGGAGTTTTTGAAGCTTTGTGGCGGCGGCTTGTGCGCCTTTTTTGCAGCCCCCCTCCTTGGTTTTCCGCAAAGTCTCAAGGCCGAGGCCCCCACAAAGGGGTTGATCAAGACAAAGCTCTCTCCCTTTTTTAAATCCATGAAAGGAGGAGCGATTCAGTGTACGCTCTGTCCAAGAGGCTGCAAGGTTCCCGAAGGAAAGCGGGGATATTGCAGGGTGCGTGAAAACCGGGGTGGAAAATATTACAGCCTGGTCTACGGCAACCCTTGCGCCCTTCACCTGGATCCGATCGAGAAAAAGCCCCTTTTCCACGTGCTCCCCGGTACCACCTCCCTTTCCATTGCCACCGCGGGATGCAATTTCCAGTGCAAGTTCTGCCAGAACTGGGAAATCTCCCAGGCATCCCCGGAGCAGGTGTACAGCTACGAACTATCCCCGCAAAGCGTGGTGACCAGGGCCAAAGAGATGGGCGCCCGATCTTTGGCGTATACCTATGTGGAACCTACGATCTTTTACGAATACATGATGGATATTGCCGTCGCTTCGAAGAAAGCGGGACTTCTCAACATCGTCCACTCAAACGGCTTCATCAATCCCGACCCGATCCGAAGCCTGTCTCCGTTTCTGGACGCCGCCAACATCGATCTGAAAGGGTTCACAGAGTCCTTTTACAAGGAATTGTGCAGCGGCGAACTGGCTCCGGTGCTCGACACGCTGAAGATCCTCAAGGAGCAGGAAGTGCACCTGGAAATCACCAACCTGGTGATTCCCACCTGCAATGACGACATGTCCGTTATCAGGGAAATGTGCCTCTGGATCCGAGGAGAGCTGGGGGCGGATACGCCGCTCCATTTTTCTCGCTTCTATCCCCTTTACAAACTCACGAAGCTGCCTCCAACACCGATCTATGCGTTGGAAAAGGCACGGGAGACGGCGTTTTCCTGCGGGCTTCGATTTGTCTATATCGGAAATGTTCCGGGTCATGCCGCCTGGAACACTTACTGCGCTGAATGCGGAAAGGCGGTCATCGAGAGGACGGGCTATATGATCAGGGCCGTGCATTTGATCAGAGGGAAGTGCGAATATTGCGGAAGCGCTGTCCCCGGCATCTGGGCTTGAGAGGTCAGCGTTTTGCTTTCGGGGGAAACCACTTTCAAGAAAGGAGAAAACGATGGCTTCGAAAAAGATTCTCATGCTTGTGGGCGACTTTGTGGAGGACTATGAGGCAATGGTTCCATTCCAGATGTTAACCATGGTAGGGCATACGGTCCACGCCGTATGTCCCGGTAAGAAAGCCGGGGACACGGTCAAAACCGCCGTCCATGACTTTGAAGGAGACCAGACCTATAGCGAAAAACGAGGGCACAATTTTGCCATCAACGGAGCGTTCGATGAGATCAACACGGAAGATTACGACGGATTGGTCATCCCTGGCGGGCGGGCCCCGGAATACATCCGTTTGAATGAAAAAGTCCTTGACATTGTCCGTCACTTCGCAGATACGAACAAACCCATTGCTTCCATATGCCACGGGCAACAGGTCCTTGCCGCAGCCGGGGTCCTGGAAGGGAAACTCTGTACGGCATACCCGGCCGTCAAACCGGATGTGATCCGGGCCGGTGGCAGATGGGGAGAGGTCAATGAGACGGCCTCCAATGCTTATGTGGACGGAAATCTGGTGACAGCGGCCGCCTGGCCCGGCCATCCCGAATGGATGCGAAAATTTCTCGGGCTCCTGGGGAGCAAGATTGAACCCTGAATGGACCCAATGCTTCGGAACTTCTGGAATTCTGCTCAATTAAGAGCATGGGGATTTCTCCAAGCGCCTGACTGCGAGACGCGCTATGATCATTTCAGCCAAATATGCCTGCCCCGTAAGGGGCCTGGCGAGCCTCCAAGCGCCTGAGCCGAACCGATTGGCGCAGGCAGCCCGTGCCGCAAGGAGCCTGGGACTCGAACGCTTGCTCCTGCCGGTCCTGGAAGAGTCTCTGACTCAAACGCTCAGGGGCAAGGTGCACTACCTGGACGGTCTCATTCAGGCGTTGGACCGGATCGCCGAAGCAAGAATCTCCGCCTGGCTGATCGCGCCGTGCATCAGTATGCTGGGCCTTTTATGGGTACCGCCCTATCTGGTCAGGGCCGTCAAAGATCCCAGGGCACCGCTCGTTTTCGTGGAGGGGAAGGTGAGACATCTCCGGCCCCTCCCCTGGTGGTCGGACCCGTCGGTGATCCAGAAGAGATTGAAGATCCTCCGGGAACTGGTTTCTGCGGTGAAGGGTCACCCTGCGCTCTCAGGTTGGCTCGTTCTTGACCGTGCTCTCGAATGGGCTCGCCCGGAACCGGCGGATGCCGAGCTTGTCCTCAGGTCCTTTCTGGCTGAAATTCGCGACCAGGACGACACCGGGGAAATCTGCCTGGGCCTGGGGTGTTCCGAGCTCCTTGATCCGGAGACCGGCCGTAGTCTTGCCGGCCACGTGGATGGGCTCCACGTGAGCGGCCTTGAAAACGAAATTCCCGGTCTCCCAAGACCCGCCGGCCTTCCCGATGAACTTCCCATGGCGGCCTATGCGGGCGCGTTAGCCCAATGGCTTTTTGAACGTCCTTCCCATATCGAGATCGGATGGAATGCGCGGAAAGGGAATATGGAGATCGAGGAAATTCTCGAGGGAGGCAAACGATTTGGCAAACAGGGATTGGCCGGCTGCGCCTGGCTGAGCCTGGCTGACCCGGAACCCGATCTCTGCCGGTATCCCCCCTGGGTGCTGGAGCCCGGCTTGGCCCGGGTGGGGCTCCTGGACCGCCACCTTGAGCCGAAGAACTGGGTGGAACCCCTTCTCAAGGAGTTTCAGTCGGGAAAAACCCAGAACAGGGCCGATGAATTCATCGATCTTGGCCCGGAGGAGTATCTGGCCGATCCGCAAACCCATCTTCCCAGGCTCTGGACGCACTTCAGGGAATGGAGCTAGTTTCCATCTTCATTCCGCTCCCCGGGTGGAAGGGGTAAGGGGAGGGGTACTCCTTCGACAGGCTAAGGAGAGGCTGCCCCACTTGATCACTTGGAGGATCGACCCATGAACGACAGAGTTGAGTCCGTGAACGGTTTGGATTTTACCCCGCGGGGGGACGTGTTCCCTTCCCCCCAAGACTGGCGGGATCTATTCATCTACTTTTTGATGGTGGACCGCTTTGACAACAACCAGGAAAACATCCCGCCCTACGATCCAGGCGCAGCTTCCGCGGTTCGGGACCCGGGAGAGGGGAAAAGTTTTCAGGGGGGGAACCTCCGGGGAATCACTCGTCGGTTGGATTACCTTCGAGGCCTCGGCGTGAATGCACTGTGGCTCAGCCCCGTATTCAAAAACCGGCTGGAGCAAAACGACACCTATCATGGTTACGGGATCCAGGATTTCCTGCAAGTGGACCCGAGGTTCGGCAGCAAGGAAGACCTTCGGGACCTGGTGAGGGAGGCCCATGGAAGAGATATGGTGGTCATCCTGGACATCATCCTCAACCACACGGGAGACAACTGGGCGTATCCCGGAGACCACCCCTACTACTACTGGAAAGAGGCACCCGGCCCGTTTGAGTTCGGCTTCTGGCGTGAGACGGATCCGGAGGAAGGCTTCCAACAGCACGACGCGGTCTGGCCCGTGGAACTTCAAAATCCCGATGTCTACAAGAGAAGGGGGGAAATCAGGAATTGGTATGACCCGGAGGAGGCAATCAACGGAGACTTCCTGAGCCTCAAAGAGCTGGACATCAACAGAGCGGATGTTCTGGACACCCTGATCAAGATCTACAAATACTGGATCGCCTTCGCGGATGTGGATGGGTTTCGGATCGACACGGTAAAACACATGGAATCAAGTTCCACGGCCATCTTCTGTAATGCGATCCGGGAGTACGCGGAGCGCATCGGCAAGCATCACTTTTTTATCTTTGGTGAGATCGTCGCAGATGATCTGACCATACAGCAGTACATCGGACGCAACAGCCGCATCCCCGGGACCAATGAACGCTTCCCCTCCCTGGACGCTGCGCTGGATTTCCCCCTGTATTTCATCCTGGAGGAAGTGATCAAAGGGTTTCTCAATCCCTCCCACCTCCGCGAACGCTATGAGCGATTCCGATACCTGTATGCGGACCACGGAGAGGCCGGCCGCTACTTTGTCACATTTCTCGACAACCACGACCAGATGTCAAGGCCTTACAGGCGCTTCATGCATCAAAACCCCTTCCCCGAGCAGGTGGTCCTCGCTTTAGGGTATCTGCTCACCACCCAGGGGGTCCCTTGCATTTACTACGGCACCGAGCAGGGCTTCGACGGCGGCGGGAACCACGACAGCTACGTGAGGGAGTGTATGTTCGGTGGAAAATGGGGCGCCTTTGAGACCACCGGGCATCAATTTTTCAACCCGGAGCACCCCATTTACGGTGGCATATCGAGGATAGCGGCCATCAGGCAGCGTGAGGCGGCGCTTCGTTACGGCAGGCAGTACTTCCGGGAGATTTCGGGAAACGGGGCAGACTTCGGATACCCGCTGGATGGCAAAAGCACCCTCGCCTATTCGAGAATCCTCGATACCACGGAGATCCTGGTGGCTCTGAATCTGGACACCGGTCCCAGAAATGATTTTATCACGGTGGATGCCGGGCTCACACCGGAAGAGCGGCGCATGGTGAGTCTCCTTGACCCCCGGAGAAGCTTTGAGGTGCAGCGCATAGGGTCAAGGAATGCGGTTCAGGTGAATCTGAAAGGTCATGAAATGGACCTGTTGAAGTGCGAACCCTGAGACTTGAGATCACCCCTTTGACTTCGCCAAGGTCTCAGATGCAGGAGGATGAAGTGTTTGCGGCTTTTTCGGCGGCGATTGGGTCAAGGTTGGTGAGATGCTTGCTCCTTTTCATTTTTTCTTGGGGCTTGTGTCTCGGTTTTTTCAGCATTTCCCATGGTCAGGATACCACGCCTCCAACGGTGGTCTCCACTTACCCGGAAAATGGGGCCACAGGAGTCAGCGTCAATCTCGCCGGCATCTCGGTCACTTTCAGTGAGGAGATGTCCACAGCGGCCAGCAGCTACACCACCGACTTCGATATCTGGGGAACGCTTCCCGGGCCCCCGGTCTGGGCGCAGGACCACAGAACCCTATATATACGAAGAGATCCCCAGGTGGAGCTTCCGGCGGGAGTAACCATCGCATTTAAAATCATGAAACTCAGGGATCTGGCAGGCAATCCGCTGGGTGACTTCACATTCTCTTTCCTCGTAGGGACGGATGAGGACGAGCATCCCAGAGTCGTTTCCACCAACCCTCCCGATGGTGCAACAGGCGTGAGCCGAGATCTCCAGACGGTTTCCATTGAATTCACCGAGCCCATGAATCCCGGCGCAATCAGCATCGCCACCACCGTCACCTTCCCGGATTATACCCTCTCCTGGTCCCCCTATCATACGACCCTCACCCTAACAAGGACAGATCCCGTAACTCGGCTATCCGGGGGGCTCACCTATGGCTTTATCCTGAACGGCGTGGGGTACGAAAACTTCAGAGACACCCAGGGGAATTTCTTGCCTGAGACCATTTTTTCTTTTACCACCGTTGAAGAGTACGATTATCAGCTACTGAGAATATCGGAAGATCCGGGCAAAGGATTTCATTGGCCTTACTTCCTTTGCATTCCGAACCACTTGAGGAAAAGTACGGTTCTTCTGGTGGAGCCGAACAACACGGGCAATTTGAGCGATGACCTCGCGGTTCACGAGGCATCAGCCAACACCCTGGTGCGGGCACGCTCCAATTTTGCCATAGCGCTGGATGTCCCTCTGCTGGTCCCCATTTTTCCGCGGCCCTCCTCTTTCCCAAACTTGTATACCCACGCCCTGGACAGGTACAGCCTGCTTACCACCGAGCGATTGAATGGGAAGAACCTTGCGCGCGTCGACCTCCAGCTGATCGCCATGATCTCAGATGCCAGACAGAGGCTCTCGACCCTGGGTTTCAACGTGGCGGAGAAGGTTTTCATGATGGGCTTTTCGGCATCAGGCGCCTTTACCAGCCGGTTCACGGCGATTCATCCGGAAATGATCATGGCATGTGCTCCCGGATCACCCGGCGGATGGCCCCTGGCGCCTGTCCCGAACCTACAGGGAACCACCTTCATGTACCCTGTGGGGATCTTCGACCTTGCAACGCTTGCTGGAAGTCCATTTAATTTGGATGCGCTCCGAAATGTGCCCCAGTTCATTTATGTGGGGAACATGGATCGGAATGATGCTCTCGATACCAGGGAGTTCCCAACGGAGGAGAAAAACGCCGTCTGTGCGCTTCTGGACTGTAGACCTGAGCCCTATATCTCGGACCGATGGCCCATAGCTGAAGAGATCTATGACTCGGTGCAAGCCAGGGCGGAGTTCAAGGTATACCCTGATGTGGGTCATACCATCACGACCCGGATGTTTGCCGATATCCGGCAATTTTTGGAACTACACGATACTACACGCATCAATCTCTCGGAGATTCTCTTGATCCTGCAGGGGATTGCCGGATTCAGCCCTTCGCCGGACGAACTCACCCAGGGAGACGTGAACGGAGACGGTAGGATAGGGCTTGAAGAAGCGGTCTACATGCTGGAGAAAGCTGCGGGAGTGAGATGACGTGACGCCAAACCGTTCGCCTCGAGGCATTGGCAAAGATTCCCGGCCAAAAAGCATTTTTCAAAAAACCCTTGACACAGACAATCGGCTATCGGATATACTTGTACCGCATTACAGGAGCGAGTACCGCTATGCGTGACAATAACCATATCCATTCCGTGGAGCGCGCATTAAAGATCCTGGAAATCTTCGGGGAATCTCTGCAGCCGCTCTCCCTAACGGAGGTCGCAAACCTGGCAAATTTAACCAAGACGACCACCCAACGCTTCATCAATACACTGATCGTTTTAGGGTATTTGAACCGGGAGGAGAACAAGCGCTACTTCCTGGGCACGAAGGTCCTCTCCCTGGGGTTTCAATATTTAAACAGCTCAAGCCTTATCGCGATGGCCAAACCTTATCTTGATGAACTCTCATCGGAACTCCAGATGACCGTGAACCTCGGCGTGCTGGACAAGGGCGAGGTGCTCATCCTCTACCGCAGGGAGGTGAAGAAGTTCCTGAGATTCGACATACACCCCGGCTCCAAGCTGTTGGGTTACGGCTCTGCCTTGGGGAGGGTGCTGCTGGCCGGACTCAGTGACCGGGATATCGCGGATCGTCTTAATGCGATGGATATTCAAAAGCTTACACCCAAGACCATCACTTCGAAACAAGCCATCATGGAAGAGATCGTCAAGACCAGGGAACATGGATATGCCGTGTCGGACCAGGAGCAAACCATGGATCTTTGCTCCATAGCGGCGCCGCTGCTCGATGAAAAGAAGGAAACCGTGGCGGTCATCAATGTATCATTGGATGTGATGAGAAGAAATGACCCTGTTCTTTTTGAGAACGCAAAAACAAGGCTGATAAATAAAGGGGAGTCCATTTCCCGGCGCTTGGGATATGGCGGCCCCTACCCCGTGATTCATGTGCTCGAGTAAATTCAGTGATCGGACCGATCCGTTCAGTTCATTGGCATTCAAAGGAATCGCCTCCTTTGGGCGGACGAGAAAAATGGAATTCGCAGGAACCGAAAACCGCGGGAAACGGCGAAGATTTCAGAACCCCTATGAAATCATCATAGGGTAGAGAGGTAGAGACCGATGGCGGACAGAAAAGCAGCGGGAAAAAACATGCGGAACATTCAGCGGGGGATGACCCCCGACGATAGAGCAAGAGGAATTTACGGGGAGAACGTCAGGCTCGGTATCGTAAGGTCCCGCCTTATCACCGAGTCGTATAAAATGACGGAGGGCGAACCTGCGGTGATCCGCAGGGCCAAGGCACTGGAACACATATTGCGCAATATGCCCGTATACATTGAAGACCGGCAGCTCATTGCGGGCAACTACGCCGAGAGCCCGAATCACCTGGTCCATTTCATCGAGCAGAACTGGAGATCCGTACAGCGGGTGATCCAGCCCGGGGCTCCCGGGGAGACACTGACGGACGATGTCGGCAGAAAAGAGTTTGACGAACTCTGCCGCTACTGGAACGGCAAATCGCTGCGCGACATCCTCTCAAAGTCCATGAACCAGGAGATGAGCCGATACTTCAAATATGAAGGGACCATTTTATGGAGCCTCTTGTCGGAGGGACACATTCCCAATTACGGGAAAGTCTTCAAGGTGGGCCTCAATGGAATCATCAAACAGGCAGAGAATCGACTTTCCGAAATTGAAGAGCTGGTTCCCATTGACTACTTCGAGCAGAAGGATTTTTTGAACGCAGCCATCATTACGTTGAAGGCAGCGATTGAATTTGCCGGGCGATTCGCCGCAAAGGCCTGGGAGCTGGCTTCAAGGGAGAAGAATAAGAAACGGAGGAGGGAACTCCTTGCGATCGCCGAAGCCTGCAATTGGGCTCCGGCAAATCCGCCGAGGACGCTGCGCGAAGCCATACAATCGTTCTGGCTGATTCACGTGATTGTTCACCAGATCGAATTTATCACCATAGGAATCGGCGCAAGACTGGATGTCCTCTTCAATCCTTTCTACGTCAAAGACATGGAAGCGGGGAGGATCACCAGGGATGAAGCCCTGGAGCTGTTAGAGGACCTGTGGACGAACTTCGAGGGATGCAGTCAGATGTATTCCCCGATGATATCCGGTGTCTATGGGGGCGGACATCTCCTTCAAAGCATGGTGATCGGCGGGGTCGATGCGGAGGGAAACGATGTGACCAACGAGATGAGCTATCTCATTTTGGAGGCTGCGGAATCCGTAAAAACGCTTCAGGGAAGCATTTGCCTGAGATATCATGATGGAACGCCAAAAGAGCTCATGCTCAAGGCCATCGACGTCATAAGAACCGGAATCGGATACCCGGCCCTCTTCAACGACAAGTCGCTGATCCCCCGGATTCAAAGCTGGGGATTCTCCCTCGAGCAGGCCAGGGACTACGTGATATTTGGCTGTGTCTATCTCCATGTGCCGGGGTTGAATGCCATGCACCAGGGCGGAGGCTATCTGGTTGTTCCCAAATGCCTGTGGTGGGCTTTGCATCAAGGAATCGACCCTAAAACCGGCCGGCAATGGGGAGCGCCGACCCCGGACCCTGAAAGCTTTCAGTCCATCGAGGATGTGATGAACGCCTATTCCGAACAGGTCAAATTCTTTGCAAAGAAAAGGGCGCAACTGGACAACCTGGGGAAGGCCATCTATCGAAGACATGTACCCCGCCCCTTTTCTTCCGCGCTCCTTGACGGCTGCATCGAACGCGGGCGGGACGGCAGGGACTGGTCCCCTGAAGCGGTCTTCGATCATTCGGTCATCGTCGGTCCGACCAACGTGGTTGACAGCATGGCCGCCATGAAGAAGTTCGTCTTTGAAGAGAAAAAAGTCACGATGAAAGAGCTCATAGAAGCGATTGACAACAACTGGGAAGGAAGAGAGGACCTTCGCCGGATGATGAAAACCCAGGCGCCGAAATACGGAAACGATGATGATTCCGTGGACGCCATAGCTAAAGAAGTTCATCAAAGGACAGAGGAGGCCGTGGAAGAGAGTCTCAATCCCTTCGGCATTCCTTACAAGGGGGATGGAAGCGGTGTCTCGGCTACCTATGGTCTCGCGGGGGACTGCGAGGCGACGCCCGATGGGAGAAAGGCGGGTGAACCCTTTGCGGACGGGACCCTATCCCCCATGCCGGGAGCTGATGGGAAAGGGCCGACAGCGATTCTGGGTTCCGCAGAAAAGGTAGGCACCCCTTATAACCAGCTTTTGAACCAGAAATTCATGCCGCAATTTCTCGAGGGGGAGAACAAGGAACTCTTTTACAGTTACTTGAAGACCTGGGGGGATATGGGCATATCCCATATTCAATTCAATGTGGTGGATAAAGACACCCTGCTGGACGCTCAGGCGCACCCGGAAAAACACACGGACCTGATCGTGAGGGTTGCAGGCTACAGCGCCTATTTCGTCGATCTGAGCAAGGGATTGCAGGACAGCATCATCGCGAGGACCGAACAGCAACTCCTCTAAAGGCATCGCGTACGTGGAGACAATGAGTTCGGCCGGCGTGTGATTTTCAGTTGGAGAGAGGAGAATCCAATCGCAAAGAAAAGCAATCATTCGCTTGAAAGTGAATGTTGTAAATTCTAGCCAAACATATTTGGAATTTGTGATTTCACTCGGAAGTGTACCAATATAGGATATTTCCCAACTTTCTAACCTTACAACGATACTTAGTATGTCGTCATTCCGGCGAAAGCCGGAATCCAGTTTCTTTGAGTATATGAACGCACTTATGAAACGATGCACTAGAAATTCAGCGCGGCCCCATATGGGGACTTCTTGAGAAATCTTCAACGAATACCATCGTGAATCTACCGAGGGAAGCGAGAGAGAAGTTGAAGGAAGAAATCGTGGCCGGACTTGCCGGGTTTCCAGAGGTGCGGCGCGTCGTCGTGTTTGGATCCTTCGTGACCTCCGATGATCCGCAAGATCTGGACATCGCCGTTTTTCAGGACTCGGACGAAAGCTACTACCCCCCCTGGCCATGAAGTACCGGCGGACGCTTCGGTCGGTAGCGAAGAAAATTCCGCTGGACATAATTCCCATACGTCGAAGTCCGGCTGAAGGGCCTTTCATGCAGGAAATTCAAAGGGGTGAGGTCTTGTATGAAACTTCATTTTTTTACAGGTTTTGTTACAGCACTTTTAGCTTCCCCGGTCGAGTCATTCCGGACCCCGATCCGGAATCCAGTCTTGTATCCTGGATCCCCCCGGCTAACCCCATGCCGGGACAGGTTCCTCAAGTCCGGGATGACCCCGGAGTGAAGTTTCTGTCCTTGATTAGACTGGCCACCCGGCCAGCGGCCCGGCTCGTATGAAACTTCATGAGATTGAATGCCATGTTAGCGATCACGGAGTCATCCCGTGTCCGTATTGTTAAGGAGTCCTGAGAAACCACCCCCTCTCATCTTAGCGATGGACACGAACAGCTCGGCCAACCCTCCGCCGAAGGCGACCAGGACTATAGTGACCCTGAGCCAGATCGAAAGGGAACGGGCGAGAGTTAGGAATTTGCGGTGATCCGAGTTTATCTGCGTCCTGAATTCTGTATGAGAGTTCACATTTAAACTACATTGGCTTCGACAATTGAGATCCCTCTAAGCGAGCCAAGCCTCCGGTGGCGTGAGCAGAAACCCATCCAAAGATATGCCGTCTCTTCCTACTAATAGTTTTCTTTTTAACTTGAACTCTTTTGAGAAGGCTTCAACACCCGGGAGACTCACCCTCTTCCGGCCGCTCTTTATCTCAATGGCCACCACATCTTTTCCTCTGGCGAGCACGAAATCGACTTCTCGGTTTCGGCTGGCCCAGTAAAATAACTCCCCGCCGCTCTTCGATAATCCATTAAACAGCGTAGAGCCAACAGCCGATTCGACCAGTCTTCCCCAATACTCGCTATCCCGCAGCGCTTGTTCTTCGCCAAGATGTGAGTAAGCTGTCATCAGTGCCGTATTGAGAACCAAAAGCTTGGGATTCGAAGCCCTTTGAGGTACCTTTTCCCCAGCGTATCGGGAGAGGCCGGCCACCAGCCCCGCCCCTTTAAGAAGACTCAAGTAGTGAGCGAGGGTTGTCGTATTCCCTGCTTCCTGAAGCTGACCAAGCATCTTTTGATAAGAGAGAACTTGGTCGGAGTGCATACAGCCTAGCTCAAAAAGCCGGCGCGTCACCGCGTTCAAAACCGGGAAGGAATCCAGGTTTTCCGCAGGGCTCCCATCCCGGCATCCGCCTTCCGGACGCGGCATAGCTCCCCTTCGCCGCGACGACGGTAGGCCGGGATGACCGTCCTAGGAAATATGGATGATTTTAATAATTAAGGCAGCCACTTAGCCCTTCATCCATTCGTCTCGGCACCGGGCAAAGCCGATTCCAATTGACATTAAAATGCCCTTTTCCTATCATCCATCGGTGTAAGATCTCGTTTAAACTGTATAAAAAAGCATCAACAGAAAAATGAAGGAGGTGAATAATGGCGAGCCTCATTTTGGATGAAAGAGACCAGCAGTTTGTGCTTTACGAATTGCTCGAAGTGGAAAAACTTTGTGATAAACCCCTGTTTGGTGACTTTTCCAGTGACATGTTCGACATGATCCTCTCCGAAGCCCAGAAATTCGCCGTCAAGGATGTTTACCCGGCAACGATGCAGGGCGACAAAGAGGGTTGCAGACTGAAGGAGGGCCAGGTCTATGTCCCGGAGGCTTTCCACCGTCTTTACAGGCTTTACTGCGAGGGGGGATGGAATGCCATGAGCTTTCCTGTCGAAGCGGGGGGGCAAGGGTTGCCTCTCGTGATTTCCACTGCGGCAAGAGCCTGGTTTACCCATAACATGGCTTTTTCCACTTTTCCCGGGCTCACCCAGGGCGCTGCCCATCTCATTGAAGTGCACGGAACCGAGGAACAGAAGGAGAAATATCTCGAGAAAATGCTGAACGGTCAGTGGACCGGCACCATGTGCCTGACCGAACCCCAGGCGGGCACGGATGTGGGCAGCCTCACCACGAAAGCCATCCGCCAGCCCGACGGAACTTTCAAAATCCAGGGAACCAAGATTTTCATCACCTGCGGAGACAATGACCTGGCTGAAAACGTCATTCACCCGGTGCTTGCACGAATCGAGGGGGATATCCCCGGGAGCAAGGGAATATCCCTTTTCGTCGTGCCCAAATACGTCGTCGAGCCGGATGGAAGCCTCGGCAGGCGAAATGACTGGCAGATAGCCAAAATCGAAGAGAAGCTGGGAATCCACGGCAGTCCCACCTGTCTCATAAATTTTGGAGACAACGGGGAGTGTTACGGGGAGCTCCTTGGCGGCGAGAGAGAGGGCATGAGGGTCATGTTCCAGATGATGAACGAAGCCAGGATCGGGGTGGGGATGCAAGGCGCTGCAGGGGCATCCGTAGCTTATCTTCACGCCCTCCAATACGCCAAGGAAAGGTTGCAGGGCGCGGCCATCACCAATTGGGGGGATCCCGACGCTCCCCGTGTCCCCATCATCCAGCATCCCGACGTAAGGCGCATGCTATTGTGGATGAAATGCAACGTGGAGAGCATGATGGCCCTCATATACTTCACGGCCTACTGCAGGGACAGGGTTCTCACCGAGGAAGACGAGGTGCAAAAACAATATTGGCAGGGGCTCATTGAGGTACTCACGCCCGTTTGCAAGGCGTACAATTCGGATGTGGGGTTCAGGGTGACCGAGAACGCCCTCCAGGTTTACGGCGGCTACGGATACTGCGCAGACTACCCCGTGGAGCAGTTCCTGCGCGATGAAAAAATCGCATCCATCTACGAGGGGACCAACGGAATTCAAGCCCTGGATCTCGTGGGCAGGAAGCTCGGTTTGGAGAAGGGGGCTTACTTCATGAACCTCCTAGCCGAGATGGGCAAGGCCATAGGTAAGTATAAGAATCACCCGGAGCTGAAATCCCTGGCCGAAGAAGTGGAATCCGCGGTGAACAAGCTTGCGGATATCGGGCTGTTCTTCGCCAAGTGCGCAAAGGTGGGGAAATTTCTCATCCCCGTCTCCAATGCCTATCCCTTCCTCATGATGATGGGCAAGGTGGTTTCCGGATGGCTGCTTCTGTGGGAGGCAGGTGTTGCAAAGGAGAACCTGGACCGCCTGACCGGGGAAAAGGGAGTTGACCCATCGGATCGGGCGAAGTGGGAGGCGTTCATGAAAGACAGCAAAGATGGGGCCTTTTATGCCGGCAAAATCGCCAGTGCCACCTACTTTGTCAAAAACGTCCTCCCCGAGGTGGATGCCGCAGCCAGGGCAATCAAGAGCGAGGACATGAGCGTCATGGAAATTGCCGAGGAAAGCTTTGCCGCGTAGCCTATGGAAAGAGAGGGCAGCTCTGCGGTCAAATGAATCCTGATCGAGAGGTAGCCTTTTCTGCCGGACAAGAGAACCGGGACATGGGCAGTCTCCGCTGCCGGCCGCTTGAGTGACATTCCATTCCGGGAGGGTTCCATGGAGTCAATGAAAAGGTTGGCGAAACACCTGAAAGCAAGGCCGTCCGCACTGAAACAAAAACGGGACGCGGGAGTCAAATGTATCGGACATATCCCTGGTGATTACTTTCCCGAGGAGTTGGCATACGCCTCAAAGGCCATCCCCATAGGTCTCATCCGTGGCGGGGACTATGAGGCTATGCGGGCTTCCGGCGGATACCTTCCCCGTTTCATCGACGCATACTCCAGAGCACAGATAGGATACCGGGTTTTGCAGGACGAACCGCTCTATCAAATGATTGATTTACTTGTGGTGCCTGTCGTGGACAGAAATATAGGGGCCATGGCGAGCGCCTGGGAATTTTTTACGGATGTGGAAGTGTTCAAGCTCGGGATTCCTCATGCCAGGACCGATCATGGGTATGCATACTACCTGGAAGGGATAGAGTTACTGAAGGAAAGAATAGAACGACTCACAGGCACTCCCATTGTCGACGAAAATCTGCGCGAACAAATTCAAATCTATAACGAAATGAGGGACGCTTTGAAGAGGATAAGCGAGCTTAGGAAGGCTGCGCAACCGCCCATAAGCGGGAAAGATTTTGTATGGCTCAATCATGCTTCATACTATGCGGACATGCGGGAGTTCGCGGGAATACTCGAAGCTCTTTACGAGGAAGCCAAGGAAGTGGAACGTGAAGCGAAAGGACCCAGGATCATGTTGACGGGGTCCACCTTAGCCATGGGCGATAATAAACTCCTCGACCTGATTGAAGGAACCGGAGCCTCCATTGTCATCGAGGAATTTGCCGAGGGACTGAGATCGTACCGGGAAAACGTAAAAGCCGATGGAGACCTGGCCCGTGCCCTCGCGGACAGGTATTTCAGGAGAAGGATCCCCGGAGCTTTCGCCAGACCAGCCACAAGAGAGCGGTTTGATTTCCTTTTCGGGTTGGCCAAGGAATTCAAAGTGGATGGCATCATCTGGTACAACATGATGTACAGGGACTCTTACAACACGGAAGGCTTTTATTTTGCAGAGGTCTCGCGGCGGGAAATCGGTGTGCCGGTGCTGAAGCTCGAAACGGATTATGATCCTGTGGAAGTCGGACCCCTCCGGACCAGGGTCGAAACCTTCATGGAGACTGTGAGGTAGCATGATGTATCGGGAGCTATTGAAGACCTGCGGTTTTGAGGCCGCAGAAATAGAAAAGGAAGGCGCCAGGATCGGGAAAGCATTTGAGATCGCAGGGATAGATGAAGAAGACGTGAAGAGAGGAGAATCCAGAGTAGGGCGCTATTTTGACGTGGAGCTGGAGGGTGTGCGAAAGATTCTGGGCGCATGGATCAAGGAATTTACTGACCTGGTCCTGGCAAAAGAAGAGGGCAAATTTGTCGTTTACCTGTCTTTTCCCCCCGTCCCTCACGTGGCCGCCACATTGGCCGTTGCGAGCGAAAGCGTCCATGCCGGACCCCCAGAACTGACCATCGACACGGTATTGGGTCAAATTTTCGGCAAGATCAACCCCGTTCTGGAGACCGCCGAGGGTTGCGGACTGCCGCCGGGGCTCGCCAATTGTTCCCTGCTTCAATGTCGTGTGGGAGCGATCGAAAGAGGGATCATTCCGAAACCTGATCTGACCATTGTCTCCGGTTTTTTGTGTGATCAAGCACCAAAACAGGATGAGGTGCTTCTACACGAGAAAATGGGCGTTTCGGTTGCTTACATGGACAGTTGTGTGGATGACGACTGGAAAAAATGGCCGGTTCCGGCCCCCAGACGGGTGGCCTACTTTGCCCGGGAGATAAGGGACGCAATGGAAAAATTCCATGAGTTCACGGGCGTTCAGGTCACAGAGGCGATGGTGGAGGCAGGGGCCAACGCTTACGGGGCCCTTTCCCGTGTTTTCACGGAAATCAATGACCTCCTCAAGGCGGACCCGATACCTTTGGGCGCTAACAGTTTTGGCGTGTTTGCCTATTTTATGAGATCCGCCACGAAGAGGGCTTTACTGGAAGGGCCTGCCGTAGGCGATGCCCTGCTCAGAGAAGTCAAGGAACGGGTTCGTGAAGGCAAAGGAGTACTCGAAAAGGGCGTACCGAGGGTCATGTTCTATTTGTACCATTTCACAGACCCGGGCATCATGGATATGATCGAAAGGTCGGGTCTGGCCGTGGTTGTCACAACGCTTTCCGGAGTGACCTCCACCGCGATCAAGAGCGATTACCCCGACATCTATGAACGCGTTGCCGATGTGAATTTAAGAAGGGGCACAAGGCACAGCGATCTCGGATTTTCAACAGAGTGGGCGATCCTGAGTAGAGACTGGAACGTGGACGGCGTCATCGTGGGGTATCATTTCTCGTGCCGCGGCGCAGCCGCTCCCGCATTCATGACCAAGAAAATGCTCGACCAGGCAGGCATTCCTTCCATGCTATTGGAATTCGATCTTTACGACACCAGGACCTATTCCCCTGAAACCATGAGAACCAGGGTAGAGACCTTCGCCGAAGTCCTGAGGGAGAGAAGGAAATCCAAGGCTCAGGCGGAAAGGCACGGATGAATGATCTCTGCGGGGGTGGACATCGGGGCAGCGACCACCAAGGCGGTCATCCTGAATAAGGACGCGAGCGCTGGTTTTTTTTCCGCCCTTCTGGAAACCGGGGATAATGTCAGGTCCGCGGCGGAAGAAGTCTTGGAGAGAAGCCTTGAAAAAGCGGGCATTTCGAGAGGCATGCTCGATCGCGTCTTCTCAACGGGTTACGGACGCAGGGCGGCGCAGTTTGCCCATAAAGCCGTATCTGAAATCATCTGTCATGGGAAAGGCGCCCATTTTCTCGTGCCGGAAGCCAGAACCATCATCGATATCGGCGGCCAAGACAGCAAAATCATCCGGATCGACGACAGCGGGCGTGTCATTGATTTCTCCATGAACGACAAGTGCGCCGCCGGCACGGGAAGGTTCCTGGAGGTCATGGCGAGGGTGCTGAAGGTAGGGCACGTAAGCAATATGGGCCCCATATCCCTGAAAAGCACCAATCGCTGTCAGATCAGCAGCACCTGCACGGTCTTTGCAGAATCCGAGGTGGTTTCCCTCCGCGCTGAAGGGGCCACCAGGGAAGACCTCATTGCCGGCATCCATAGAGCGATCGCATCTCGCGTGGAGATCATGGGAAAGCGCGTGGGTTTCCGGCCGAAGGTCGTCTTCACGGGCGGCGTAGCCAAGAACATCGGGGCAAGGAAGGCGCTGGGGGAGGAAACCGGCATGGAAATCTTTGTTCCCGAGGAACCCCAGATTGTCGGCGCCCTCGGGGCTGCCCTGCTTGCCCAGGAGCAGGATTCATAACCGCTTTTTCTTTTTATGGTTCCTGCGGTGCATGGCGACTGCAACCGAAAGAATTTGTGACTCCTCTCAAGAACGTGTGGGTGAAAAATCTCGCATCTGATCTCCCAGAAGCACGCCAACGATCGAGCTAGCCGGAGGGCTAAAGCAAAGCGAAGTCCCCTTGAACACATCAAACTAGTGCTTTTCCACGCGCCGCTATTCCTCGTATTTCCATGACCTCGCGGCAATTTCCACCAAGCCAATGGCCAAGACAATTCCTGCCACCAGCCACAGGAGGATTTTCCCCCTGAGAGGGATGCAGAGCGGCATGGCCAGAAGCCAGAGCAGGAGCGCTCCACCACCGCAGAGGTTGATTGCGATCGCGCCGCCAAGCCCAAGACCACGGACGTGCGCCCGGACACCATACAGCTCAAGGAAAAGGGCGACTCCAACGCCGAGAATGACTGCACCGAGGATGCTGGCATAGAAATACGTGTTGGTGGGCGGTAACCCTAGCAGCTCCGCCAATCCAGATGGAAATAACAGAAGGATTGCGCCAAGTATAAGGTTGACGACTCCATCGATTGTCAGAAGGATCTTGTGCTTGGACTTCATCAGTGTTCCTTTTTGGATTGCGCCTATCCTTTGATCCTCCCAGCAGAATAGGATAAAATTGATATCGGTGGGCGGTGGCTCAGACGAAAAGAGTTTCATTTTGTCTTCGTTTCACACTCCGTGGTGCTAATTAAAAGAACGAACATCGCTATTCAGGCTAGTCTTTCGCCTCCTCAATGGATCTCGTGAAGACCCTGAAAACGCAAATCAATTTCGGGAATAACATGGGTACCTCTTGACGATATACTTTGTAATCTTCTCCAAATTTTTCTATCAGTTCCTTCTCTTCCACCAGGAACAGAAACGAAAGCACCCATATCCATTGCGTAATCGCGATCACTAGAAATGACCACAAATGGCCAATCGATAACCCCAAAGAGGTCATGAAAATGCCAACCCCTAAATGATGAGGATGTCTAACACACCTATAAATATCTTTTGTGACCAATCGGCTTGTACATCCCCATTCCTTTGGTTCCCCTAACAATTTAAGCAATCTTCCCGTTCTCTTTAGCGGGAAATGGGCCAATACCATTCCCAAAATTCCAAATAAGCGTATAGCAATGGGAAAGGATTCCGTCATCAAGACCATATCGATCACTATGCCCACAACAATAGATATACATGTCAAAACAAGCCACATGATGAGACGTTTAAGACATAAAGACAAAATCTAACTCCTTGTCTATGATTAGGTCGATCGGATAGAAATACAACTCATGGAAGAAAGGACGGTGCGCTTTGTCCTTTTCGATCGAGCACTCGTAAACGGATGCACGGTGACCCTACCCGGGGCTGGCGGGCAGGATCACCGCTCCTTTACCACTTCATCTCATCTGTATTGATCCAATCGCTGATAGGAATATGGGTCGCCAGGGGTACGTCCTCCTCCCCTACCTTAACCATCTTGACCTTGGTGGTGTAGAGCCGCATCATGGGAATGGTATGGGATTTGTAGGAAAAGGTCTTTCCTCCGAACATCCCCCTGAAATCCCAGACCAGATTGTCCAGGGCCTTCTTGACTCCTTCCCGGGATAGATCCCCTGCGTTGTCGGCCCGGACAAGGGCCTCCTGGATCAGTAAGGCGTAGAGCATGCTTCCGCAGTATAACCCCATCTCCTTGATGCCTCCCTTGAGGCCTTTCTCATACTCCACGGGCCGGTATTTCCTCGCGAAATCATGCCCCATCTTGACCACGGGATTGTCCATGGGAGTTACGGAGCGAGGGATGGCGTCCATGATTGGAACACAGCCGACCCCGATGTAGCCGTCATAGGCTTCCCTGCAGATTAACGCCATGAAATTGGAAACGGTGGTATAATGGGTTCCCATCAACTGGACATTGGGAATCACCTTCTTGGCCGTCTTGAAAAAAATGGCGGTGTAACCCGCGGCTCCAGAGTAACCGTGGTAAATTACGTACTGGGCTTTGGCCTTCCGCAAGGCCATGCATTCATTGGTGGCCGAAGTGGCCGTGTAAGGGTATTCGATCTCGGTCACCACCTCGCAACCGATTTTCTTGGCATAGGCGATGCCTTCGGGCGCACCGTCCCGGCCCCAAGCCGTTGGGCTGAACACATAGCCGATCCTTGCTTTGCCCTCGCCCTTGTGGTTCTCCTTGATCCATTTCACAAGCACCATGTTCTGTTCGGCATAGGTCGCTCCCAGGGAGTAATAGTAGGGATACTTGGAGGGCCCCCCCTCCGGGCCGAAGACCTCTGTGGAAAAAGAACCGTCGAGCCACGGGATCTTCTCTTCCTTGTTCACTTTATCGATCAGAGCCTTGAGCCCTCCGGTGATGAAGCCCGTAGCCATCAGGAATTCGTCCCTGGAATGTTCCGCGCAATATTTGTTGAAATTGGCCACCTCAATGGCAGGACTGTAACGCATATCTTCCAGAAAGTAGGTGATTTTTTTGCCGTTCACACCGCCCCCTTCGGTGTTGATCCACGTCATGGCATCAATGTAGCCCCAACCAAATTCCGGCAACTGGCCCACAGGCCCGCTCATGGGGAACTGGGAAAGGACTTTGATCTCTTTGGCTGCGACAAGGTTGGTGCCCAAGAGCACCACCGCCACAAAACAGAGCGACAGAAATACCGTTTTTCGTCTCATTTTCGCTCCTCCTCGGATTCTCTCGAAACACGATCAGCGGATTTTTCCAGCCCAAACCTTCCAGCCGGCTCCTGGCAGACGAAAAACAACCTGCCAGGAGCCCCGAGGAACCACTTTGAGATTTCTCCTCATTGCATGGACTCTTGCTTGGAGATGCATCTGATCCGCCGTAGCTGATCACATGGTGATTTACATGCAACCATCCCGTGATTACTTAGGACTAGCCTGTAACCAAAATGCCAAAAAAAACTTATCGGAGTCAAGGGAAGAAAAAACCGAAAAGAGTAAGGGATCCCGCTGTTACCCCTGTGATCAAGGACAAATCCGGGCTTTCGGGCAAACCAATAACCATGGGGCGGTCCGCTTTGGATGATTTCAATGGACAAAGGTTCGTGACGCGGTGTAGATCAGTGGGGATCACACCGCACGCTTCACCGCCGCCCTTCTCGCTGGGGAAGGATACGGGCCGTCCGCAGACCGGGCGCTGCTCTCAAAAAGGAATTCTCTCAACGTGCGCGGTAGGGTGTAGGCAACCACAGGAGGATTCATTCATGCCACGCGACATTCCGGTGGGAAACGGCAAACTCCTCGTTTGCTTCGACAAGGACTACATGATCCGCGACCTTTATTTTCCCCATGTGGGGCAGGAAAACCACGTGGGCGGAAACCCTTGCCGGTTCGGTGTCTTCGCATCGAACCTTTTCTCCTGGGTGGGGGATCAGTGGAAACGAGCGCTCACTTATGAGGAAGACACGCTGGTCACCCGCATCATCCTCCATCACCGGGGTCTCGGCCTGAACCTGACCTGTCGCGATGCGGTGGATTTCCACGAAAACATCTATCTTCGTGAAATTGTCGTGGAAAATCTTCTCCCCCAGAGGAGACGAATCGAACTTTTTCTGTGTCACGACTTTGACATCTCAGGCAACAGTGTGGGCGATACGGCCGCCTTTGATCCGAAAACCGGAGGTCTGGTCCATTACAAGGGGTCCAGGTATTTGCTTGTAAACGGGATGTCCGATGAGTCGGAGAAAATCTCCCAATTCGCCGTCGGGATAAAACGGGTGGTAGGCAGAGAGGGGACCTTCAGGGATGCGGAAGACGGGCTTCTGTCGGGAAATACGGTTGCCCAGGGTTCTGTGGATTCGGTCATCTCTCTGGGAATAGAGCTTGAGGGACACGCAAAAGGATCCTGCTACTACTGGATCTGCGCAGCAGAGGATTGGAATGAGGTGGGTCGACTCGATGCCCTGGTGAAACACAAGCAGCCGGGAAGCCTGATTAAACGTACCGCGGACTACTGGCGTCTGTGGGTGCGAAAGGAAAGTCCCCCCTTGGATTGCCTGCCCGAAGAAGTCCGGTGGCTCTACCGCCGGAGCCTGCTCGTCATCCATACACACCTTGACTGGGAGGGCGGGATCATCGCCGCCAATGACTCCGATGTGATTCAGTACAACCGCGACACCTATTCCTATGTCTGGCCGAGGGACGGTGCTCTGGTGGCCAATGCGCTGGATCTTGCAGGCTATCCTATGCCTGCCCAACGTTTTTACAATTTCGCGGCAAGCGTCATTGAGGAAGAAGGGTACCATCTTCACAAGTACAATCCGGACGGTACACTGGCATCCTCCTGGCATCCCTGGCAGGACGCGGACGGGCCCCAGCTTCCCATCCAGGAGGACGAAACCGCGCTCGTGCTCTGGGCTCTCTGGCAGCACTTCGTGCTTTACAGGAACATCGATTTCATCAAGCCGCTATACAGGCCCCTTATCAAGCGGGCTGCGAATTTCATGGTCGGCTACCGGGACCCGGAAACCGGCCTTCCAGGCCCCTCCTATGATCTGTGGGAGGAACGCCGCGGCATCCTGAGTTTCACAGCGGGCGCTGTCTTTGGAGGCCTCACCGCTGCTTCACTGTTCTGTACCATCTTTGGGGAACAGCAGTCGGCCGCGGTTTACCGGCAAGCCGCCGCAGAAATTCGGGATGGCGCCTCAAAGCAGCTTTGGCGGGACGAAGTGGGCCGATTCTGCCGGATGGTTTACCGCAAGGGACCCGGCTCGCTTGAGGTGGACGATACCTGCGACGCAAGCCTCTGGGGACTTTTCGCTTTCGGGATGTACCATCCCGATGACCCACGAATCCGGGCGACCATGAAGGCCCTTTACGAAAGGCTCTGGCTCCACACACTGTGCGGCGGCATGGCCCGCTACGAAAATGACGGCTACTATCGGGTCAGCGAATCGGTGCCGGGGAACCCCTGGTTTATTTCCACTCTCTGGTTTGCGGATTTCCTCATCCAGACCGCAGGGGAAGAGGAAGAATTCAAAAAGGCAGCGGACATCCTGACCTGGGCCGCTCACCATGCACTGCCTTCCGGCGTTCTGGCCGAGCAGTTGCATCCCCATTCAGGGGAGCCTCTTTCCGTTTCCCCGCTCGCGTGGAGCCACGCGACTTTTGTGGTTGCCGTTCAGCACTATATGGGCCGCATCGCTGAAAAAGAGGGCATCTCCAACCAGAGGAAGGAGGACTGGCTCGGGAAACTCTTTTCCCAGACCTGCCATTCGATTCACGGCGATTGCCAGGTCAAATAACAGGAAGTGATCGCGGGCTCGTCCCACATCTTACTTTCGTCCTCTCGCCAGCCTCCGTCCCAGTTCCTCCGCATCCTGCATGAGGGCCGCATGGGATTTAATCTCTCCGGCATCAAATGCGCTGCCGTAAACCATGCCGACAATTTTCGCCCCCGCATATCGAAAAGCGTCCTGGAAGGTACGAAGGGCATTCACGCACCCTGAGGTAAAAGGGTCTGTATCTCCATAGGTCATGGCTATGGCAATCCGCTTGCCCGAAAAGGCGTCTTTCGAGTAAGCCCTCAGTGCGAAGCAGCGGTCCATAAACAACTTCGTTTGCGCCGACATGGTAAACCAGTAAACGGGGCTGGCAATGACCCATGCATCGGCCTCCACGAGTTTCCGATAGATAGGCTGCATGTCATCGTCAATTGCACAGCCTCTACTGTCCGGCTTCTGGCAAGTATAGCACGACTGGCAGGGGGAAATTCTCATGCCGTGAAGATAAATGGACTCCACGCTCGCCCCCTCGGCCTCGGCCCCTTTGATAATCTGTGCCGCCAATATGGCACTGTTCCCCTTCTTTCTCGGACTGCCGAGAAGGACGAGGACCCTCATCGATTCTGCCCTGCTGTCCATCAACTGTCCCCCTCGAAGAGCTCCGGTTTTTCTTTCCTCAGCCTTGACATAAACTCCCGGCCATACTCACGACCATACTTGAAGAAGTGCTCTATCCTGTCCTCAGTGGAATTGACCGGGATCTCGCAGCCCGAGGAAAGGATGAATCCGCTTCCCCCGGCAGCGGTATGGATACAGTTTCTGATGGCCTCTTCCATTTCCTCCCGGGTTCCGGTGGCGTATAGAGAAGTCTTCACGTTCCCCATGACCGTCACCTTGCCTTCGGAAAGGTTCACCAGCTTTTCGAGCGACGAGGGGGCATCCAGACTGATGAAATTGATCCCGGTATCGATGATATCTTCCATGATGGGATCAATGTAGCCGCAAACGTGGAGGGTCATGAGCGCCTTTTTTGACTTGAAATACTCAAAAAGTTCCTTGTGATAAGGCTTGATAAAGTCGTGATAAATTTGCGGGGAGATGACGCTGCAGGAAGCACAGGCCTCGCCTATGGACGGCGAAAATCCCTCGGCCATCAACGCATCCCCGACAGTACGAACCACTTCCGTCGTAAACCTCATGAGCTCGTGAACGAAGAGGGGATCGGTTACGGTGTCGAAAAGAATTTGCTCGACCCCCCTTAGATTCGCCGCCAGGTTCCAGGGACCCGAGTGCCCCAATCCCATGGTTGCCGTCTTTCTCATTCCTTCGGAGACCCTGTGGCACAGTTCGATGAAGTAAGGCAGTCGGCCGTCCTTTTTCGGGTCGGGGACTCTCAGCCGGTCCAGCTGCGATGGCTCTTTCAGGAGGGCTGCTTTCGGATAGGAGATTCGATCTTCAGGGAACTCCAGTTCGCATCCCACAGCTTCCAGTTCCAGGTACACGTCATTGTAAACGATGCAACTGTCCGGCTGAAATCGATCATAGAATGCCAGGTGCGCTTCCGCACTCTTTTCCGCATCGGTGAGGATGGTCTTCACCGTGGACCCGGTCAACCGGGAACAGTAGGGTCCGATGAGGACGGTGGTTGGAATCCGGTCCACGTACTTGCGCTTGAGCGCAGAAACCATGTAGTATCTTCCCGTTTTTTCTTCCATAATATTTCCTTTCATTGAATTTTGCCCCTTCCTTCAGCTCCAGGCTCCGCTGCCGGCTTTTGGAGGGAGACAGACCCGGGATGGCCCCATCAAATCTCGTAGTAATAGTCCAGGCCCAGGTGGGTGATCTGCTCCTCCCCCATGAGGTAACGGAGGGTGTTTTTCAGTTTCATCAGTTGAATGAAAAGGTCGTGTTCCGGGTACAGGTTCGGCCCACACTGCGGACTCTTGAAGTAAAAGGAGAGCCACTCCTGTATCCCAACCATTTCGGCCCGCTGCGCCAAGTCCATGAAAAGGACCAGGTCCAGCACGAGGGGCGCCGCAAGGATGCTGTCCCGGCAGAGAAAATTCACCTTGATCTGCATCGGATATCCCAGCCACCCAAAAATATCGATGCAGTCCCAACCTTCTTTCTCGTCGCCCCTGGGCGGATAGTAGCTGATCACCACCTTGTGGTGGAAATCCCCGTAAAGCTCCGGATAGACACGCGGTTGCAGGATGGACTCAAGAACGGACAGCTTGCTCTCCTCTTTTGTCTTATAAGAATCCTTGTCATCCAGGACCAGCCCGTCCCGGTTTCCCAAAATGTTGGTGGAGTACCAACCGGTAAGGCCCAGCGAGCGCGCCTTCAGTCCGGGCGCCAGAATGGTTTTCATCAGTGTCTGCCCGGTCTTGAAGTCCTTTCCCGCAATGGAAACCTCTTTCCTTTCCGCCAGTTCTTCCATGGCCGGGATGTCCAGAGTAAGATTAGGAGCCCCGTTAATGTAAGGGATGCCGCTGCTGAGGGCCGCATAGGCATAGAGCATACTGGGTGAAATGCCGGGATCGTTTCTTTTGAGGCCTTCCTCGAAATTCCTGAGGGACATGTGCGTCTCCGTCCGTCGCAAATACGCCTCTGTGCTGCCGCACCAGATCATCACACATCGAGACACCCCGTTTTCCCGCCTGAATGTGTCGATATCGGACTTGATGGCATCAACCAGATCCAGATGGGAAGTCTGCGACTTCACATTGGGACCCTGCAAGTTTTTGACGTAGGCCTGGTTGAAAACCGCAGGCCAGGGCTGCAGATTTTCAAGAAAAGAACGCGCCTGGTTCAGGTTTTCGCTCCGGAGGACCTTGGCCTGCACGGCGGCATCGTAGCAGTTGTCCGAAAAAATATCCCACCCGCCGAAGATGAGATCCTCCAGGCGAGCCAGCGGCACGAAATCGCCGATTCGGGGAATGCGGTACTCGTGCCTTTTCCCCAGACGAACGGTTCCCATTTGAGTGAGCGAACCGAAGGGGAAAGCCAGGCCCCGGCGTATCGCTTCCACCCCCGCCAAAAAAGTCGTGCTAACGGCTCCTCCCAGGCCGGGAATCAGAACGCCGAGCTTACCTTCCGGTGGGAGAATCTCTTCTTTCCGTCTCATCGTACCCCCCGCGAAAATCCGTGAGAATCCGTGTTGAACCGCCTCCAAAAAAAAGCGGTGTTGCGTTCTCGATTAAATGGATGGACCTGGATCTTGTCAAGGTTTTTTCGAAAATCCCCTTGAACAGGTTGATCCAAATTCATGGCCCTTGAAGGCGCTTTTTGAGGAAGGTGCTCCCGAACCACAAAATGGGACCCCCGAAAAGACTACCTACCGGCCCTTAGCCTCCAAGACATCCTCTATTTTTCGAATCAGCTCCGCCACCGTGAAAGGTTTTTGGATAAAACCTCCACAGCCCCGGCTGAGGATTTGTCTGGCCCGATCATCAAAACTATATCCGCTTGAGAGAAGGACCTTTACCCCGGGATTCGCCTCTTTCAATTTGTCGAAGACCTCTCCGCCGCCCATGCCGGGCATAATCATGTCCAGGATAACAACGTCAATGTGATCCCTGTTTGTCCTGTAAAGCTCTATGGCCTCTTTTCCGTTTGCCGCCGCAAGAACCTCGTACCCCAATGCCGTGAGCATCTTGGTGAAAATATCGACAATACTCTTTTCGTCATCCACAAGGAGAACCGTGCCTTTCCGTCCCCTGGCTCCCTCGTGGTGCATCGTCCACCCCTCGGCTCTGCTGTCGGAAGCCTCGTCAGCCGCATTCCCTTCCACGGCCGGCAGGTAGATTGCGAAGGTGGTTCCCTTTCCCACTCGACTGTCCACCTGGATCATGCCGCCATGGTTCTCGATAATCCCGTAAGCGGAGGCCAGGCCCAGCCCTGTTCCTCGTCCCAACTCCTTCGTAGTAAAGAAAGGCTCGAATATTCTCTCCAGCGTCTTTGAATCCATTCCCACGCCGTTGTCCCTGATGGTCACTTTCACATATTTGCCCGGCTTTGCCTTGAAGTTTCCGATCTCGCCTTCGCCCATCTCCACATTGCGAGTCTCAAGGACCATCTCCCCTCCTGCCGGCATCGCCTGCCATGCGTTCAAATACAGGTTCATCAAAACCTGTTCCATCTGGGCTCTGTCCACCTCCACGGTCCAGATACGCTCTTCGTATTGCCAGCGGATTTGTATCTCTTTTCGCGTCCGGGCGAACATTTCGGAAGTCTTTTTCACCAGACGATTCATGTCCGTTTGCCTGAGCTCGTACTTCCCTCCCCTCGCAAATCCCAGCAGTTTCCGGCTCAGACTCGCCCCGCTCATGACACTATCCACGATGCCCTCCACCATGGGACGGTGAAGATGGTCCTCGTCCATATCCATGAGCATCAAAGAAGCATAGCCCTGGATACTCATGAGAAGATTGTTGAAGTCATGAGCGATTCCCCCTGCCAGGGTGCCGATGGATTCCATTCTCTGAGCCCGGCGAAACTGTGCCTCGAGCTTCTTCTCCTTGGTGATATCCCTCAGAAAATTGAGCGTTGCCGGCTTTCCCTCCCACGTGATGGGTACAGCGTGGAGCTCCGTCCACAATTCTTCGCCGTTCGCGCTGACGAGCCTGAAGGAGTATGTATTTGGGACATTTTTTCCCTTTATCCTGCCTAAATGCCTCTCCATGACCATTTGCCGGTCTTCGGGATGGACATAATTGATGAACGGAACCCCTTCCAGTTCGAAGCCCAAAGCGTCTCCCATTTCCCTTGCCTTTCGATTGGGAAACTTTATTTCCAGGTCCTGTGCGATGAAGATCCCGTCGCTTGCATTTTCCACCAGAAGGCGGTACTTCTCCTCGGATTCCCGCAATGCCTCTTCTGCAAGTTTGCGCTCCGTGATGTCCAGGATCATGCCGGATATCTCATCGTTCTCCCGGACGGCACTCAGAAGCACGGTTTTTGTTCCGCCCTCTCTGGTGAGAAGTTCGGTCTCAAAATCGCTCACGCTCCCGGATTCCATGAGTTTGGAAATCAAAAGATCCCTGTCCCCGCGGTTCTTGTAGCGAACAAGGACGGACTCGGCCTTCATCTCCTCCGGAGAGTCGAATTCCAGGAGCTTGCTGAGGGCATCATTCACATAAAGGATCTCTCCCTTGAGAGTCGTCTTGTAAATTCCCACAAGGGAATTGTCCACAAGCTCCCGGTATTTTTTCTCGGATTCCTTCAGGGTTTCCTCACTGCGCTTGCGCTCCGTAATGTCCATTCCCAGGGATTGATACTCCCTTATCCTGCCCTCTTCATCGGTGAGCGCTCGATCCGTCCATTCCTGCCAGCGGATCGTTCCATCCGGGGCGAGGACCTGATGTTCATAAGTGGCCATGGGCTTCTGCTCGTTCAGGGCCGTGAAGTGCGCCCTCACCTTCTCACGCTCTTCCTCGGGAATGAACCGGAAAAAATCCTGTCCGATTAACTCCTCTTTCTTTTTCCCAAAGTAGCTGCAGTACCTCTCATTTACGAGCGTCAAGGTCCCGTCTGGAAGAAAACGGCAAACCAAAGCGGGCATATCCTCCACCAACCTGCGCAAGCTTTCCCGGCTCTCCCGTAACGCCTCTTCCGCCTTTTTGCGGTCCGTGACATCCCGGGCGACTCCCAAGACCGCATGGGGAACTCCATTTCGGTAGATAAGAGACCCGTGGGTCTCAACCCAAACATGACCACCGTCCTTTCTTCTCAGCCTGTATTCGGTAAAGCCCCTCTGAGAACCATTCCGTCCGATCTCTTCAAGAGCCTCATAGACCGTGGGCAATTGATCTTCCCCGATCAATGATGCAAAACGAAGGTCAGGGATTTCCTCCCTGCTGTAACCAAGCAACCTCAAGGAAGCCTCGTTGGCTTCGAGAAATCTGCCTTCAAAATCATGCACGTAGGCGCAGTGGAGGTTTCGATGGAAAAGGGAGTCAAATTTCTCCTCGCTTTCCCGGCAACGATCAGCCCGTCGCCGCAATTCGTCACGTTCCTTCTCCAGCTCCAGGATTCTTCGTCTCAATTCCTGATCAGTCGAGTTCCTCGCCATATGAGCAGCTCCTCCAAGAATAGTCGGTTCTCCTCCCCTTTCTCTCCCGGACTTGTGCATGTGTTCACTCACCACAGTACAATGCCGAGATCCAATCCCTAACCCGGCTGGCTTCGGGCTGAAGGAGGCAGAGGGGTGAAATAAAGGCTCTCGGAAAGAAAAAAAAGCCGATCAACCTCTCAAAACAAAACCTCCGTCCAGCTTCTTCATCTTTTCCACGATTCCCCCATACTCCAGTTCGCTGTAAGGCAGCATGGCGGCCCCGAAGAATCCTTGGCGCCGGATATCCAGAGCCTTTCGGGACACATCGTCACGCACATGATCCCAGAAGGGATGATCGAAGCAGTCAACCGGCTCGGTCAGTTTCCCATCATGCACGCAGTAGGCGGTACAGCTTACCACGGGAGGACCGTCAAAGTAAGAAATGGAGGAGTTTCGCTTTACCGGCATCAGAGGCCCCGTATGACTCCCTCGCATGAAGCCGGCCACCAGCGGACCGATGCAGAAAGGGGAGAGCACCTCGCCGGTCGCGGGAAAGTTCCCTTGGGTGCGCACAAGCATCACCGGGTCGTCCTTGCCCACGTACTTGCCGGCAATATTTCTCAGCCGTGTCGTGCTCACGGCCGCTGCGATCTCCCCGTCTTCCCTGGAATGAATGGAATCGATCACGAAATGCTCAGGATCCCGCAGGAGCGCCGCGATGTCGTAGAGGTCCTCCGGTGCATTGAGCTCAATGATGCGGTCCGCTTCGGTGTATTCCACGTCCATAATCGTGAATTTGAAACCGGAAGCCATCTTCGGGGACAGCATGAGGCCGGAGCAGTACATGGGATCTGCAAAAGCCAAATATACCGGCAAATTGTAAGCACCCGGATCGGTCTTGTCCGCCGCGAAGAAGAGAAAAGGCTCGTTGGGCCGTTCTTCGAACTCCATCTCTGAAACCGCCGGACCCATCCCTTTCACATTCCCTGAAAAGGAATCCTTCAAAAGATCCTGACCGGCCCCGTAAAGCCCCTGGTCTTTTGCCACCTGGGTTCCGGCCACAAAGGCTTCCCAGGAAAGCTTGTGCACCGCTTCGTTTCCCACTCCTCCCTCATGGGTGCACAAGATGGCAATATCGTCCCCCGTATGGCTTACCTGGCAGTCGATCAGGCGTTGTCTCGAGTGCTGGTCCATGAATTCACGAACCTCCCCCATGAGGGCTTCGCTCGGGCATATGTGGCCTCCCACACTGCCGATGTCCGCTTTGAAAACGCTCAGGGTGATCTTCATGGTGGATACCTCCTTTCCCTTGAATGAAAAGCGTTGTTCCGGAAATTTTAGGGATGGACAGGTGTAGTTTGAGAGGGCTTAGGAAGGGCGCTCCTCGTGGCAATCGTTCAGGACTCCCCACTCAGACACTCCACCCGGATTCACCCGGATTGAGTGAACACCTGGGAACCCGTCCGGGCGGGATTGCAGGGAAGGTCACTTGAGAGCAACCTATCGGAACTTCCTCAAGGTGATCCTCAAACGGCGAACCCCTCTCTCTGCGCGCTGATACTGCAGCAGGATAGGTGTTTGATAGGTTCCCTGAACGATGCGCCCCACGCCTGCCTCCTCACTGTTTGACACTAACAGATTGATGTGTCTTTTCAACCGAAAAATGCGGGAGACCGGGGCGGATAAATAAGAAAAGAATGTGTCGAGGACCGATCGACCAATCTGCATGTTGTTCATCAATTTGTTGTAGAGGTGGATCAGGTCGTAAACCGCATAGCCTTTGGTCTTCTCCGGGATGGAAGCCGGATTCTGAAGCAGCAGCATTCCTCGCCGGACCATATACCGGAGCGGATCTCTCATGGCTTGGGGCAGGTCACTGCGCATCAAAAGAGTTTCATACTCGTTCACGGTCAAGCCGGCATGTTGTTCTTCCTGGGCAAGAGCAATACGGATGAACCCCCTTTGCATACTGTGGGAATCCAGCAGGTCATTCAGGTGGGAAAAAAGGCCATAACGGGGATCCCTGAGGCTGAAAGAGTTGATGGGGTGATCCATTGGGGCAGGGATCTCAAAGTCCCCCCGATAAACGGTTTCCTCCCTGTTATAGGCCACGATCCTGGTTCGCCGATCTCGATGGCGATTCTTGTTAACTCCGTCAAGATCGATGAAGTAAATGGGTGAGCTCGGTCTGTTCTTGTAAGTGACGCAGTTTTTAAGCCCTGCGCTGATGAACGTCAAATGAGAGTCGGCATTGGGTGGCTCATGTGCTTTTTCGCTTTCACTGAGTTCCTCCCTCAACTCCATACGATCATGGAAATATCCGGCATTCGGGGGAAACAGATCCTGAAAGATTCGGATGAATTGATTGAGCCGGTTCTCGCTGTAATCCAATCGGGCACAGAATCCCTGCTCAAGATATCCCGCTGTGGTATGAAAAGAACAGCAAGCGATTTTACGGTAACGCTGCAACAGATCACCGTACAATTCCCGAATTTTACCCGTGATGTCCACGATTTCAAAACGGGACTCCGGCCTGAGACCCAGCGTGATTTCGAAAGGTTGAAGCGACATTCTTCCCCCCGTTATGTCAACAATAAGCCTTCAGATCCGAGCCGTCAGGCATAAGGAAGCGCTTCGCAGGGGAAAAGGCGTTGGCGTTTCGTTCCCTTGCTCCCAAGCATGGCCCCTTATCCCTTGTTCCAACGCCGGGTGTCAAAAATTGAACACTTTTGCTTCAGCGGCCAGATCGATTAGATGCGGACCGCCATCCAGGACCATATTGGAGAAAAACTTGGACTCGTCAACCTGGCGAGACTTTGCGCATGGAATTCAGACACCGATGGGGACTTCTTTTTCAACCAGGTAGGGGAGATAGTCATTGGGACAATCGCCGGTAAGGGTCTTCACACTGAGATCCCTGGTTGAGTCCGCCCACACGACGCCCCCATCGATAAGAAACACGTTCACCTGATGCCCTTTTGAATGGGCGATCTTAGCGAATTGATAACACCTCGTCGCGGCCTCATTGTCATCCCGGCTCAATACAAACAGAAAATTCGCCATCCTTGCCCTCCTTTCTCATCAGCAGGTATCTCGACTGAGTCCACCCCCCCGCACCGGGCGAGCTTCCATCCGGGCGCAGTTTTTCCCAAATTGGAAACCATCGCCAGCGCCCATCTTTTGGAATCCTCATTTCCCGATGAACACTGAGCCGGGAAAGAGCACGGACCCGGGATTTCTTGTAAATCGACCGGGTGCCATGCAGGGTGCTTTTAAGGGGGGTCCCGCCACAGAAACCTCCTCCCCTGCACGACCCACCTCAGTACGCGGAAGATGAAAAATTGGTCTATTTTAGACAAATGGGATCCCCACCGTCAATGGAATTCGAAACTTGAAGCTTGCAGCCCCTTTGCACCTTAGCAAAATTTACGCCAATTTGTCTCTTCCCGGGACCGATCATTTTCTGTTGACCCCGATTGGCCTTCCTGGTAGCCTTTTTCATTTGTGAGAACGATTGGGCCGGCTGAATTTCTCCGGATTGAAACCTTTGAAAAGGGGATTGCAACAAGTCGGGATTTTGAAAACCGTGAGGGACTTTGCCGGTTCGCCGCCTGAAAGAATCAAAAGAAGGAGGATATTGTGCCCAAAATAAAAGTCAACGATATGGAGATCGCCTATCAAATTGAGGGCTCCGGAGAACCGTTGATCCTGATCGCACAGTACAACGGAGTGAAAGAGTCATGGGAACATCAGGTTGAAGGACTCTCCAAGGATTTTCGCGTCGTCACCTTCGATAACCGGGGGGTGGGGGAGAGCACGGTACCCGCCGAGCCTTTCACCATCGCGGATATGGCCGCGGACACGGTGGGTCTTATGGATGCTCTGGGTATCGATTCCGCCCACATCTTCGGTGTCTCCATGGGCGGTCTCATCGCGCAGCTCCTGGCTCTCGACTTCCCCGATCGAGTCAAGAAGGTTGCCCTGGGATGCACTTCCCACGGCGGAAGGCATGCGGTCCAGCCCAAACAGGAGGTGATGGAAGTCTTGGGGAAGGCCTCTGATCCGAGTATTCCTATGGAAGAAGTGATCCGAATGAGATTGCCGGTCGTTTTCTCGGACCGGTTCATGAGGGAGGAACCGGAAAAGTTGGAAGAGTACGTTCGGTTTTCCAAGGAGCACTGGCCCACCCCGCAGGGTGCAAAAGGGCAGATGGGAGCCCTGAGTGTCTTCAATGTCAAAAGGCGTTTGGGGGAGATCCGCTGCCCCGTGCTGGCCATTACAGGGAGCGAGGACAGGATGATGCCCCCGGAGAACGCCAGGCTGCTTGCCGAGGGCATTGAAGGAGCGGAGCTTTATATGGTGGAAGGGGCGGGGCACAGCTTCTATTTGGAAAAACCGGAAGAAGTCAACCGCGTCCTGATCGATTTCTTCAAGAAATAGCACGGCAACCCATATTGCCTTTTCTGGAGGATATTTACAGATTCGGTGTCAAGAGGGATGCTCCCATGGATGAGAAAACAAGAAAACAAATGGAAGTTTTCTTGAAGCCTGAAAGCATCGCGGTCGTCGGAGCCACGGATCGGGTTGGATCATGGGGTGCGATCATCATGGAGAGCCTTCTGTGCTGGAAATTTCCCGGCAAACTTTTCCCGGTCAATCCCAAGGCCGCCACGGTGTCCGGTATGAAGGCCTATCCAAACATCCAGGCAATTCCAGGGAAGGTGGATCTTGCCATCCTTGCCGTGCCGGCCGAGGTGATCCCTCAGACCATCCAGTCTTGCGCCGAGAAGGGAATTCAGGGAATCACGATCATTGCAGCGGGCTTTGGCGAAGCCGTGGAGGGAGGGAGAAAACGGGAACTCGAGCTGGCCCGGCTTGCCCGCGAGAAGGGAATGCGGCTGCTCGGCCCCAACGTGAGCGGCACCTTCAACCTCCATGAGGGCGTGAACGCCTCTCCCGCCCGCTTTGATTTTCTTGTCCCGACCCCCATAACCGGTATCTGCCAGGGAAGTTACGCCATCTACGACCTTCTCGTGGACAGCTCCTTCAGAAAAATGGGACTGGGGCAGTTCGTCCACACGGGAAACGAGTGCGATCTTGAGGTGACCGATTTCCTGGAGTATTTTGGGGAGGACCCTCGTACGGAGGTGATCGTCATGTACCTGGAAACCCTGCGAAACGTGCCTCGTTTCCGGCGAGTGGCCGCCCAAGTGGCTCGCAAAAAGCCTGTGATCGTGCAGAAAGTGGGAAACACGCCGGGAGGCTCCAGAGCCGCCAGGTCCCATACGGGAGCCCTGGCAGGCGATCATGCCCTTTTCCAGGCCCTCTTTGACCAGTTGAACCTTGTGTCCTCGCCGGCCATGGAACGATTGATTCCTCTTGGACACGCCTTCCTCTCTCTGCCTCCCATGGAGGGAAATCGGGTGGCCATCATTACCATGGGAGGGTCCTGGGGCGTGGCCCTGACCGATCAGCTAGAGCAAAGGGGGCTTCAGGTTCCGGAGCTGGGTCGATCCCTTCAGAGAAAACTCCGGGAAATGGGCATGCCTGTACGGGCTTCCACCCGAAATCCCATCGATATCGGCGCAGACATCTCCATCGCCTTTTCCGTGGATACCGTTGTGGCCATGGCACGGGAAATCCTTGCCTCCGATGAAGTGGATGCCATGATCCTCCACGGCTTCGGAAGGATGGCCGTGACCCACGACCCCGACGAGACCACGGAGCTCATCGGGCAGGTAGAGAAAAGCGTCATGAAAGGATTTGCCGAACTGGCGGAAAGCAGTGAGAAGACGATCCTCATCGGGTCCGCCATCCTGCCCTCCCAGAGTCAGGCTCTCCGTGATTTGACCCGGGCAGGCGTGCTCATCTTTCATCACCTGGACGAAATCGCCGACGTGCTCTCCTTGAAACACCGCCACCGGCAAAGGGCGCTGCGAGGAATGACAGGGAGGGAGTAGGCCCTCTCCCCTGCGCTCATGTTCAGCACCACCTGTCCTCCATCTCTCTTACCGGACACAAGACGGATCGGAGGCCGTGCCCGCCTACGAGCATCGGATCTTGGACCTTGAGAATCGATTAAATCACAATAGCCGGAATTCAAATCTTCCTCCATCTTCGGACAGCCATTACGATAAGCCCTCTGATCATCCCGCCGTCTTATGCGGGGCCACTCCAAAGGGCATCAATAACCGAGCAGTTTTGCCAAGCAAGGGCTATTTGCTTGACTTCGCCCTTTAAAAAATTCCCTAAACTGATTTCGCTGTAATACCGAAAATGTCCTTTAGCAAGGGTCGGAGCGTTTTGTTGAAACCAGCGAGCGAGCAACTTGCCCTGGGATTCTTCTCCATTTGTATTCACTCCGAAACAGGATCGAAAGCGATTGGTGCGAGGAAACCATTATGAGTGAAATGTTCTCTCAGTACACCGCGGTTGAGACCTTCTTTTTGATCTGCGCAATCATTGGAGGCTTCTTTGTGGTCGTTAAGTTGATCGTGCAGTTTCTCGGTATGGACCACGACGTGGATACCCACGTGGAAATGGGAGCCCAAGACATGGACGCCCATCATCCGGATTCAGACGTGGCTTTCAGAGCGCTTTCTCTCCAGGGGATCACCTCTTTTCTCATGATGTTCGGTCTTGTGGGACTGGCCCTTTACCATGAAAGCGGCATGGGGACCCTCATGTCCTTGCTTGGGGGGACAGCCGCCGGGCTATCGTGCATCTGGGTCATGGGTAAACTCTTCGCCATGATCTCAAAACTGAAATCCAGCGGCACCATTACCATCGATAAAACCGTGGGCGCCCAGGGAGAGGTTTATACCAATATCCCGGAAAACGGCAACGGGAGAGTGCTGATTAAGGTCCGCAACAGCTTGCGGGAATACGATGCCATGTCAAGCGATAGAACCGCGATTAAGACAGGAACACCTGTCCGGGTTATCTGGGTCGACGGAAATGTTCTGGTTGTGGAACCTATCGTATATTAACCTTCAAGGAGGAGATACCTATGGAACTCGGAGTATGGTTGTGGGTGATATTCGGATTCTTAGCGCTATTCTTCACGGTCTTACTGTTCCTTGCGTCGCGTTACAAGAGGTGTCCGTCCGATCAGATCCTGGTGATTTACGGCAGGGTCGGAGAGGGCCAATCAGCCGAATGCATCCACGGGGGCGGCGCACTGGTCATACCGCTGATTCAGGACTATGCCTACATGGACCTCACCCCCATGACCATCAATATTCCCCTTCAGAATGCCCTTTCCCTGCAGAATATCCGAATCAATGTCCCCAGCACGTTTACGGTGGGGATCAGCACGGAAGAAGGGATCATGAACAATGCAGCCGAAAGGCTTCTGAATCTGCCTCAAAATGAGATCGAGGAGATGGCCAAGGAGATCATCTTCGGCCAACTCAGGCTGACGGTTGCCTCCCTGACCATTGAACAGATCAACCAGGATCGTGAAAAGTTCCTGGAAGAGATCCGCAAAAACGTGGCGCCGGAGCTCAACAAGATCGGGTTGTACCTCATCAATGTGAATATTACCGATATTACGGATTCATCCGACTATATCGAGAGCATCGGCAAAAAGGCCGCTGCCGAGGCCATCAACCAGGCCAAGATCGATGTGGCGGAACAGGAGAAGAAGGGGGCTATCGGTCAGGCAATGGCCTCCAAGGACAAAGAGATCAGCGTGGCGGAAAACCTGGCCGAGGCGGAAAAGGGAAAAAAGAAGGCCGATGCGGATCGCCGGATCTTTGTCCAGCAGCAGGAGACATCCGCCACCATTGGTGAGGCCGCCGCAAACAAGGAAAAAGACATACGCGTGGCGGAAAATGCGGCAGAAGCGGAGAAAGGCAAGAAAAAGGCTGAGGCTGATAAACGCATTTACGTGCAGCAGCAGGAGGCTGAGGCGGTTGCCGGTGAAAATACGGCCAAGGCGGATATTGCCGAATCACAGGCCCAGCTGGCCGTCAAAAAGGCGGATGCCTATATGCGCGGCGAGGTGGCCAATCGAAAGGCTATGGAAGAGATCCAAAAGGCGCAGTATAAAACCGAGCGTGAACGGTTGATCGCGGAGGAAGTGGTTCAGAAGGAAATCGAAAAGCAGAAGATCGAAATTGCGGCGGAAGCAGAGGCCGAAAGGATCCGAAGGGAAGCAAGGGGCCAGGCCGATGCGATCCTCCTAAAATACCAGGCAGAGGCCGAAGGCATCCGAAAGGTCCTCGAAAGCAAGGCGGCCGGTTATTCCGACCTGGTCAAGAGCTGCAGCGGGAATGCCAACGCAGCAGGCACATTCCTCATGATCGAAAAACTGGAGGATCTGGTGAACTTGCAGGTTGAGGCCATCAAGAATCTGAAGATCGACAAGATTACCGTGTGGGATTCAGGAAAAGAGAACGGCAGCGCCACCACAACGGCCAACTTTCTCTCAGGTTTCGTCAAGAGCCTGCCCCCTCTCCATGACATCGCGGCCATGGCGGGGCTGGATCTTCCCAAATTCCTGGGGGATATGCGAACGATCAGTAAGACTGAGAAAGATAACCCGTGAAAGGAAAAGACATTCTCTCAGAATGTGGAGAGCTCCCGGACCTTTGGCGGACCGGCGGCTTTGGGCGGCGGGCCCGCCTTGCGCTTCCATAGGTCAAGGTGCTTGGCTCGGACTGTGATGGAGCCACAATCTTAATCGTTATGTGAGCAAATGGGCCTGGATCAAAACGTTCCTGATTTCAGCGTTTTCCTTTTCCGTGGATGGAAGAAGGGGAAGTCTCGGGTCCCCGCCAAAGTAACCCAGCATGTCCATTGCCGCCTTCAATCCGGCGATCCCGTAAGTGGCGGTGACCGCCTGATTCACCGGGATCATCCTGAGCTGAAGATCTCTTGCCGCCCGGAATTGCCCCGCTCCCACCGACTCGTACATTTTCACGCAGGCTTCCGGGGCCACATTGGCCAGTGCGAGAATCCCTCCCTCGCACCCCAGGGCCAATCCTCCGAAAAAAGCCCCCGCGGTTCCCACCAAAACATGAAAGTCTTTCTGGACCGCTTCCAGGTATTCCCCCAGTTGGCTCACACTTCCGTTGCTGTCCTTGATGCCGACAATATTGGGATGTCCGGACAGGGTGGATACCACATCCGCTGTCAGGTTGAGATGGGTGAACTTGGTCACATTATAGAGGAGGATGGGGATGGCCGCTTGATCGGCAATGACGGTGTAGTGGTTCACCAGGGAAGCTTTGTCCATTTTTCCGCCATAGTAGTGGGGCGTAACCACCAGGGCGGCGTGGGCTCCCAGTTCGGCGCAGTCGTTGGTCAATCTGATGGTCTCCCTGGTTGATTCACACCCGGAGCCGACGATGACCGGTAGATGCTCCGGCGAAGCCCGGATGACTGTTCTAACCACGTTCCTCTTTTCCTCTTCGGACAGGTAAGGGTATTCCCCATTGGAACCGAGCACCACGAATCCGCTGATCCCCGTTTTACTCCACTTTTCCACATTCGATGCCAGCCTTTCGTACGAAACTTCCCCGTCCACAAAAGGCGTCGGAATCGGTGGAAAAACCCCTTGAAGCTTCAAATCCGCCATGGCCGTCACCTCCACGATGCTCGCCCGCTAAAGGATCATAACGAAAGGTCTTCATAAACGATCCTGCCCCCCACAACGGTCATTTTCAACCGGCAGCCGGGAATTTCCTCCGGCGGCACCTTCCTGGGGTCCCTGTCGAGCACCGCAAGGTCCGCCATTTTCCCTTCTGTGAGGGTTCCACGCTCCTTTTCCTCAAAGGAAAAATATGCCGCCTCCCGGGTGTAGAGGGCAAGGGCCTGTTCCACGGTGATACGTTCCGAAGACCCAATCTCTCGACCCGCTGCCGTTTTCCTGCAAACCGCATCCCGCAACCCGACGAGGGGATCGGGATCCGCCACGGGGCAGTCGGAGGAAAGGGCCAGTTTGATTTTCCTCTCCAGCAAGGTCCTGAATCGATAGAGTTCCTGCGAACGAGCAGGTCCAAACGCTTCAATGAATCCATCGCCAAGGAGAGAGAAGAAATTGGCCTGGCTGGCGATGTACAGACCCAGATCTTGCACCTGATCTATTTGAGAGGGAGTGAGGTTTCCGGCATGCACGATGTGATGGCGCAGGGGATTCCCCTTTTCCATGACTTGCTCAAAAGCCTTGAGGAGGATTTCCAGAGCCCGGTCTCCCTGGGCGTGCACGGAAACCTGATACCCGGCCCGGTCGAACTTCTCGATTTCCCGTGTAATCCCCTCCTGCTCGTAATTGAGGATTCCCGTTCCACCCCCTGGGGTGACATAGGGATCAAAAACCGCAGCGGTCCGGCTGCTCATTCCCCCGTCCAGGAATATCTTGATGGCTCCGATCTTGAGGAAGTCCGAACCAAACCCTCGGTTGATGCCTGCGGCAACCAGGGGATCTGCCCATTGATTCAGGATATAAGCGGACAGACGGAACGGAAAGTTTCCGGTCTCGGCCACCTCCTGGTAGGTTCGAAGCGTGAGTGCGTCAACGAACGGATCGTGGGCGCCCACGAGTCCAAGCCGATTGTAATGAGCTGCGCACCGCCGCATCATCTCCGCCCTTCCCTCCCTGTCATATTCGGCCATCATCTTCGTGTATATGGAAGGGGTCTGGAAGAACAACGGGCCCATGAAGGCCGACTCGCTCAGGATGCCGGTCGGGTTCCCGTTCGCGTCCCGATGGATTTTACCCCCCGGCGGATCGGGCGTCTCCTTCCCATAGCCGAGCGCTTTGAGAGCCGGGGTATTGACCACGGCCCCGTGGACCGACACGTGGACCAGGAAGATGGGATGATTCCCGGTGGCCCGGTCCAAGTCCTCTCTCGTCAGATCCTTCTTGTCCTGGAGCAAGTAAGGTGCATATCCCCAGCCCATGACCCATTTCCCCGGGGAGGTCTTTTCCGCCTTCGCGCGCAATGCTTCGATCACGTCTTCGGCTCGCACACATCCGGCTGCCGGGCGACAGTCCGCCTGGTCCGTAAGCAGTGCGTAAAGGCAGAAGTGGTTGTGGGCGTCGATAAAACCGGGAAGGACCGTCCCCCCTTTGAGATCGATGATTTTTGTCTCAGGTCCGGCCAATTTCTCAATTTCGGCGGTCTTCCCCACGCGGTATATCCGGCCGAATTGTATGGCCACGGCCTCAGCCTCGGCCCCTGTTTCTTCCATGGTCAGTATGTTCCCGTTTTTGAAAATCGTATCCATATCCCCTCTCCGTGAGCTGACTTCCCAAAAGCAGCCCGACTCTTTTTCGACCTCTGACGGACATAAATCTATCGATCAAATTACCACCCTCGGACCGTCGGAGTCCACCCCAAACGCCTTTTTTTCTCCTCCCCCGATCTAACGGGCTACCAAATCTGAGAGGGAAGGATGCGAGATGAACATGGTCAAATCATCGAAGCCGCCCTGCCGCAAACTGGGGACATCACGGGCATTGCATTCAAGGCGATCGGGAAATGGATGGGTAAAGCTCCCCAGGATTGAAACAGGAACTTGAGATCCATCGGTGAAAAATGGTATAGAGGTCTTGGGCTTCATCATCAAATTCCCATAAGGGCCGAACAAAGCGAATGTCAAATGTCAAAGCTCAAATGTCAAAATGAGGAATTCCAGATGGTTCGGTCCAGGTTCCGGAGTACAAATCTACCTCAATGCCTTTAGAATGACGATCCTTCGGAGAAGCCCTGGAGTCCTGGATTCGCCTTTTCAATTCTACCCAGTGCTCTTTTGACACAGGGCATTTGGATTTTGACATTGGAATCATAGGAGAGGCATCATCCATGCCCCGACACACCATAACCCTTAGCTTGCCATCGGGTCCGCGATATCTCTCCGGCAATGAGGCCGCAGCGGAAGGAGCTCTTGCAGCGGGCTGCCGTTTTTACGCCGGATACCCCATCACCCCCTCATCGGAAATCATGGAGTCCATGGCCCGCACCCTTCCATCCATGGGTGGAGCTTTCATTCAGATGGAAGATGAAATCGGCTCCATTTCCGCAGTGGTTGGGGCCTCCTGGGCCGGTGCCAAGGCCATGACCGCCACCAGCGGGCCGGGTCTCAGCCTCATGCAGGAATGCCTCGGTTATGCCGCATTCACCGAAACCCCGCTGGTACTGATCGATGTGCAGAGGGCCGGACCCTGTACGGGGCAGGCGACCAAGGTGGGAGGGGGAGACATCATGGCTGCGAAATGGGGATCCCACGGGGATTACCAGGTTGTGGCTTTCTCTCCCTGGTCGGTAAAGGAGATGTTTAGCCTGACCGTGGAGGCATTCAACTGGTCTGAAAGATTGAGGGTGCCTGCTTTCCTTTTGGCCGAGGAAGTCACCGGTCACTTGAGGGAACGAATGGACGTTCCCACGCGGCTGGAAATCCACGACCGCGAATATGAACCCGGCGCACCGCCATTCGGCACGGAAGAAGAAGACGGCGTTCCCTCCATGCCCCGCTTCGGCGTGGGGGAGAACCTTCTGGTCACAGGCTCTACCCACGACGCGCGGGGGTTTCGAAAGGTTGAAGACCCCGTGGTTCACGAGAGGCTCGTGAACCGGCTGAACCGCAAAGTTCTGGCGAGAGCGGAGGAGATTTGCCGGTACGAAGCCTATTTCCTGGAGGACGCAAGGCTCGTGGTGGTCGCTTACGGTTTCACCGCCCGAGCCGCTCTGAGGGCGGTGAACCTGGCCCGTGCAAAAGAAAGGAAGGTGGGAATGCTGCGTCTGATTACCCTCTGGCCTTTCCAGGAAAAGCCGTTCAAGGAATTGGCCCATAAGGGAGCGAGCTTTCTTGTTCCGGAGATGAATCTGGGCCAGGTGGCCGGACTGGTTCATGCGGCCGCCTCAGGGCGGGAGGTTCATTCCCTGCCCCAGGTGAACGGCAGCGCCATTGCCCCGGCCCGGATCCTGGCAGCCATCGAGGAGGTGATCTGATGCCCCGCGACCTGCAGCAATTTCTGCGGGAAGAAGTGAAGAGCACGCCCTTCTGTCCGGGCTGCGGGCACGGAATCCTGCTGGGACTGATCCTGAGATCCATCGAAGGCCTGGGCCTGGACATGAAAGACATGCTCTTCGTCTCCGGCATCGGATGTGCGGCCTGGATTCCAAGCCCCCATTACAGGGCAGACACGCTGCACACGCTGCACGGACGCGCTGTTGCTTTTGCCACGGGAGCGAAACTCGTCAATCCAAATTTGAAGGTCATGGTGATCTCCGGAGACGGGGACTTGTCCTCCATCGGCGGCAACCATCTGATTCATGCCGCACGGAGGGGCATCGACCTTACCGTGATCTGTGCCAACAACATGATCTACGGGATGACCGGCGGCCAGGCCGCTTCCACCACGCCTGCAGGATCGAGAAGTTCCACCACCCCGGAAGGCAATCCCTACCCCCCGTTTGATCTCTGCAAACTGGTAAAAGCTGCGGGGGCCGCTTACGCGGCAAGGGGGACGGTCACGCGACCCTATGAACTCATGGCCTATATCAGCAAGGCCCTTGAGACAGCGGCATTCTCCTTTGTGGAAGTGATGAGCCCCTGCCCCACCCAGTACGGCAAGTGGAACGAGCTCGACACACCCGCTTCGTGCTTTGATGAGCTTAGCCGGGTGTGCCGGTCACGAACCGAGATAGACCCCGAAGTCCCTTTACCGGAGAACGTAGTGATTCTTGGTGAATTCGATGATCAGTGAACGGCCCGAGAGAACGGAAATACGACTGGCCGGCTTCGGGGGCCAGGGCGTCGTGCTTGCGGGTTTGCTCCTGGGCCAGGCCGCGGTCAATGACGGCCTTTACGCGGCAGGGTCCAGTTCTTACGGCGCACAGGCCCGTGGTTCCGCGTGCAGGGCGGATGTGGTGGTTTCCGGATCCGTGATTGATTACCCCCATCTGGAGCTGGCGGACCTTTTTGTGGCCATGAGTCAGGGGGCTTTCGACGCGTACCTGCCGCAGGTGTCCCCCGAGGGGATGGTTTTCTACGATAAAGGGCTCGTAACGGTTTCCGGGGGCGCCGAGAGGATCAAGCACGGCCTGGATGTTACCGAAGCGGCGGTAAAGGAGATGGGGAACAAGCAGGTGGCGAATCTGATCTGGGTTGGGGTTGTGGCAAGTGCCACGGGTCTTTTCACCCCCGAAGGGGTGGAAAAAGCCGCCCGGCAACATCTGCCTGGTCGATTGGTGGATCTGAACCTTAAAGCCCTTGCGAGAGGCTTTCAGATGGGCGCTATCTTGAAGGAGGCCTGAGTGGAGGGGAGAATCTACAGGCCCGTCTTGACGGAGGATCTCTGCAGACCTTGCGCAGTCTGTCGCGGCGGATGTCCGGCACGGGTACTGGCCGACCTGGCCGGTGAAGAGGATACGCTCCGGGGCCGAATAGGCCGGTCGGGGACGGCCGGAGGCAGCGGAAAAAAGCATCCTTGCCGCGAGGCATGCCCCCTGGGGCAGGACATCCCCGGCTACATACGCTGTCTCGCCCAGGGCGACCAGGCCGGGGCCCTGGAGTTGATCCTGAGGGATAACCCCATGCCCGCGGTCCTGGGGCACATCTGTCACCATCCCTGTCAAGAGGCATGCGCGTCGGCGTCGCTCCAGCAGCCTCCATCGGTTCGCGAGCTGAAACGGTTCGCTTCTCTGGCTGCCCGGCCCCCTGTTCCCCGGCGAAACGAAAGAGCTAAAGCCACGGTATCCGTGGTGGGGTCAGGCCCTGCCGGTCTCGGCGCCGCCTGGTTTCTGGCTCGCGCCGGCGTCGGGGTGATCGTCCACGAGGCGGAGTCGGTGCCCGGGGGTCTTCTCGCCTGGGCCATTCCCCCTTTTCGTCTCCCCCGGCAGGCTCTCCAGCAGGACCTGGAGTACATCCTTTCCTTCGGTGTTGAGCTGAGGCTTCGGAGCAGGCGCCAATCTCACGAAATTGAGAAACTCAGAGGAGAGAGCGACGCCGTGGTTCTGGCCTGCGGGGCCCCCCTGGCCGCCCGGTTGGAGCTTCCGGGCGTAGATCTCCCGGGGGTATGGCCGGGGCTTGATTTTCTCCGCCGGTGCTCCCTCGGACCGGCTCCCGAGCTCCACGAGCCGGTGGTGATCGTCGGAGGCGGGAATGTAGCCGTGGATGCCGCCCGCTGGGCCGTCCGGCGGGTAGACAGGGTCTATCTGGCTTACCGGCGCGATCGGGATCAGATGCCCGCTTACAGGGAAGAGGTGGAGGCCGCCGTACGGGACGGCGTTGAGATGATCTACCGGGTTCAGCCGGTAGCCCTGGTGCCGGGATTGGACGGTCGCGTGGCGATGATCCGCTTTAAGAGCACGGTTCCGACCGGAACAGGACCTGACGGGCGTCGCGTCTATGTCCCTCGAACCGGTGAGGAAAAGACCCTGCCGGCAAAAACCGTGATCGTCGCCGTGGGCCAGAAAAGCGAGGCGGAGCGCTGGACCCAGGGACTGGGGTTCACCGAATTCAAGGCGGATACAAATGGTCGGATGGCACCGGGGCTCTATGCCGCCGGCGATCTGGTCACAGGCCCCGCCACCGTGGTTGAGGCGCTGGCAGGGGGTATCGCCGCAGCCCGCGGCATCCTCCAGGAGCTCGGAACATGAGAAAGCCTCCTCCCTGCCCACTTCCCCGGGAAAAGAAATCCATTGTGTCCCTTCCCGGTAGAAAGGCGGACAATCCACCATCTCCCCTCGGTCCGGACAAGGCCCGAGCCGAAGCCTCACGCTGCCTCTCTGTCCGCATATGCGAGGGGTGCGAAGTATGCCGGCTCCTGTGCCCCGAGCAGGCCATCACGTGGGACCCCCGTGCCGGTTGCCCGGTCATCGATCTCGATTATTGCAAGGGTTGCGGCCTCTGCGCCCATTTCTGTCCCAAAGGCGCCATCACCATGGTGCTGGAACAGGAGGCGGATTAATCCCCTCGATTCCAGGTCCTGACGGAATGAATTCGTCATCGAATTCAAACTCTGCGGTAAAGAACATGAATTGAACGAAGTCAACACCCTTTTCCAGTAAGCCTCGGTATCTTCCTCTCATGATGTTCTCACGGATTCTCCCTTCAAGACGAATGCGTAAACGGTCCGGATTTGGGGTACACCCTACCTCCAACCTTGAACCGTCAAACCTGAACCGCTGAACGATTCCCTTTTGAGAGAAAAAACTCGGGAGAAAAAAATCAGAGAAACCGTATTGTCTTTCCGAAGTGAATCGATTATAAGTCCCGTCTTGAGATTGGAAGGCTTGGTGACGGACGGCAGAACATGTGGTCGCAGCCGAGTGTGGAGCTTCAGCATGTATTACAGGAAGTCGAGTGAACCGGTAGCGTTGAAAGCGCTGAGCGTAGAAAACATAGAGCTTGGCTTCGGCGGCGTTCAGGCGCTCTCAGACGTGAGCATCGGACTTTCCGAGAGAATCATTTTGGGCATCATTGGTCCCAACGGGGCGGGAAAGACTTGCGTGCTCAACTGCATCAGCGGGTTCTATCGGCCTCAGAAGGGGCGCCAAGCGAAGAAAAAGATGGCTGGCTTGAAAGATCTGCAATCCGGAAGCAAACACCCTCTCGCAACCTCTCCCATCGAATTTTGGCAGACCACCCGGGAAACCGGAAATCCGCTTGCTAAACGGCTTGGTCACCTGATAAGGTGAAGCAGTCCTGATGCATCGTTATCTTTCAGAAATTTTGACAGAAGGAGGTGATTCCCATGCAAGACTTTCCCTGGTGGAATGATTCTCAGAGAAAACTGATGGCCGACGCTGAGAAACTCACCGATGAGGTCCTGATCCCTATTGCGGAAAAATGCGTTTACAAAAGGCAGTTCCCGTGGGAAGCGGTCAGGGAAATCGCGAAACACGGCTGGTTCGGAGCAACCATCCCTGAAAAATACGGCGGTCACCAGAAGGAATGGGGGGTGACCGGTGCTTGCATTCTTTGCGAGCAGGTGGGACGAGCCGGGTCCCTCTCCTCCGTGTATTGCACATCCATTATCGGGGCCGTACAGCAGATTCTTCACGACGGCACCGACGAGCAGAGGCAGAGATGGCTCCCAAAATTGGCCCGCGGTGAATTGCTTGGCAGCATTACCATGACGGAGCCTTATGCCGGTTCCGACATTGCCGGAATAGAGACTACGGCAGTGAGGGAGGGAGACTACTATATCGTCAACGGGATCAAACGGTTTCAAACCAGCGCCGCTGCCGCGGATCTCTACATGACTTATGTAAAAACAAGCGACGATCCCGGGGACAGGAAAAAATACAGGCATCTAACCGGCATGATTCTCGAGAAAGGCATGCCCGGCTTTTCCGTTGAGCGCGTCAACGATTGGCTGGGGGCCGAAGGGATGTACAACTGCTACCTGAGGTTTGATGACGCCAAAGTCCCCGTGACAAACGTTATTGGAGGTGAAGGCAACGGCTGGTGGGTCATGATGCGCGGACTCAATATCGAGCGGGCTCTGAGCGCAGCCGGACCCCTGGGTTCCATGCGTGAAGCCATGCGTTATGCGAGACAGCACCTGGAGAGGCGCGTGCAGTTCGGACAGCCGACAGGTTCCATCGCCACGAATCAGTTCAAGCTTTCGGACATGTACTCCAAGTTCCAACTGTCACGACTCCTCATTTACTACACCGCTTACTGCGCCGACCTGGGGCGTGAGGTGCCCATCGAGGCTGGGCTTTCCAAGCTTTTCGCCTCAGAAGCTGGACTGGAGATCGCCCTGGAGGCGGTCCAGTGCATGGGCGGAAACGGCGTGATGAAAATCTACCCCGTGGAACGGATCATGCGCGACATGAAACTCATCCAGATCGCCGCCGGGACCAGCGAGGTCCTGAGGCTCCTCATCTACCGCATGGGAAACAATATCCTGGCCGAAGACCTGAAGGCGCCTCTGCGCATCATCGATGAGGAATTGAAACTTCCTCTGCCGGTAGGGAAACCTCCTGCACCGAAAACGCCACGGGATGAAATGGAGGTTTTGAAGGTGCTGGCTGAAAATTACAGGGTCAATCCCGGGCTCCATATGAGCATTTCCGACATCAGGCAGTTCCTGGATGCGCCCGATGAAGTTCTTTTCAAGCATCTGGACGCCCTGGAAGCGAAAGGGCTGGTGTCTCAGTGGCAGAATAGAAAGGGACAAGTGGAACTGGTCAAACCGACCCTGGCCGGCATCAAGGAGGCCAATCCACCGGAGCACTACCGGCACATCCCCGACTGGGTGGGGAAGGAGGATCTGTTTTAACCTTCCGAACTCCGAAGTGGGTTTGTTGAAAATTTTGATGCGAGCGCACCCCCGGGGGAGAGGGAGAAAGGAGATCTCGAACCATCTCCTGGAGTATGGGAAAAACTTGGATTCCGGGGGTGATCTCGTTTATCATATCAAATCAGGCAGTTTGAACGCACGAGGCCAGGGACCGGAGCATTGGTCTGCAAAAACGAAGTCGTTGAAAGAGAGGACAGCGAAACATGGCAGCAGAAGAACTTTACCGGCAACTGGCCGAAGCTGTGGGAGGCGGCAAGTCCAAGTACATCCGGGGCATATTTGAATCTCTGGCCGATGAAAAGGAAGCAAAACTCCTGATGGCCGCGGCACCGCCGGCCACCGTCGAGGAGTTGGCAGAAAAAACCGGCTTGTCAAAGAGCGAGATCGAAGGGATGATCGCGCCGCTCTTCAAAAAGGGGCTCCTTTTCAAATCCAAGAAAAACGGTCACATGCGTTACTATCGAGTTCGTCACCTGCTCCAGATGCACGACGCCACAGCCGTCATGATCGACCCTCCCAGGAAGATGCTCGAGCTGTGGAAGAAATTCATGGACGAGGAATTCGAGGATTTCAGCCGCGATTTCGAGCAGAAACTTCCGGGAGCGGTCATTCGGGTGATCCCGGTCAACGTCACGATCCGGCCACGGACCCAGATCCTGGCTTTCGATGATGTGAGTAAGATGGTGGAAGGAGCGAGAAACATCGCTGTGACGCCGTGCTCATGCCGCGTCATCGATGGAAAGTGCGGCAAGCCCTTGGAGGTTTGCATGCAATTCAATAAGGCCGCCGATTACGCCATTGAGCGGGGAACGGGCCGAAAGCTCAGCAGGGAAGAAGCCATTGAAATGCTGAAAATGTGCGAGGAAGAGGGGCTTGTCCACGTGGGCAACAACCAGCGCTCCGTCGGCCATGTGATTTGCAACTGCTGCAGCGACTGCTGCCTCAACTGGCCTTCTTTAAGGACCGGCCTCAAAAAGTTCGTGGTCCCGAGCCGTTTTCAGGCTGTGGTGGATCCGGACCTGTGTTCCTCTTGTGAGACCTGTCTTGACAGGTGTCATTTCGATGCCATCACCATGGAGGGAGAGGGAGACACCGCAATTGTGGATCCCGACAAATGCATGGGATGCGGGGTTTGCCTGGTCACCTGCCCGGAGGAGGCGATCAGCCTGAAGGAGGTTCGGCCCGAGGAGTTTGTCCCAGCCGCCTCTGCCCACTGAAAGGCTGTTCTATAACTCTAAGAGCCTTGCCGGGCACGCGGGGGAGATCCCGTGCCGAGTTGAGGCCGTCATTTAGTAAAACCCATGGAGACAGAACCCTATGAAAATCACCGCCTCCTCTGACCGAACCTCTTCGAGCAGGAAGGTCAAGTCATGAGCGAGACATTTTACTTCGCACCTGATCCGATAAAGCAGGCGGTCTATGAACTTTGCAGGGCAAGCGGCTCGCCCGGCCGGGAAGCGGAGCTGGTGGCGAGTCGGCTTGTCAAATCAGATCTCACGGGCCATCCCTCCCATGGACTCCTCCGCATCCCTCTCTACATGCGAATGATTCGAAGAAAAATCATCGTACCGGGGGCCAACCCGGAGCTTATACTGGATCATGGCTCTACGGCTCTCCTGGATGGAAATCGCGCTTACGGCCAAGTGGCCGCCGAGAAGACCATGGCCGTGGCCATCGAGCGGGCCTTCGCCAATGGCATAGCGGCAGTGGGCGTAACCAATCTCGGACATATCGGACGGTTGGCCGATTATGCCGTATCAGCCGCTCGAGCCGATTGCATCGGAGTGGTATTCACCTCGGCAGGAGGCGCAGCTTCCCTTGTGGCTCCCTTTGAAGGCAGCTCTGCAAGGATGGCCACCAACCCCATAGCCGTGGGCGTGCCCAGCGACAGGGAATATCCCATCGTCTTCGATATGGCCACGAGTGTTTGGGCGGAAGGGAAATTCCGGGCGCTGAGAGCGGCCGGCAAGCCCGCGCCGGAGCATACCCTCATCGACAGGAGAGGGAGGCCCACCAAAAATCCTGATGATCTTTTCGAGGGCGGAGCGATTCTTCCCCTGGGCGGAGAGCAGGGCTACAAGGGGTACCTGCTCAATTTCATGGTGGAGGTTCTCGCAGGACTGCTCACCGGCGGGGGATATGCGGGAATGGAAGGGAACCCCGTTTTCAACAATTGCACCACGATGATCGTGCTCGATGTGAAGAGGTTTCGACCCCTGCCCCGGTTTAAAATGGAATTGGAGAACATGATCGGGTATCTTAAGGATTCCCAAACCCTCCAGGGAAAAGAGGTGCTTTATCCCGGAGAAGTGGAAGCGCGAAGGGAAGAGGAACTGCGCAGGACGGGCATCCCTCTCGATGCCAGAACCTTAGAACGCCTCCAGGAGGAAATGGACCACTACGGTGTCGGCATCCGTGTGTTGGACCTTGCGCTTCATCCATGATGAGTTTTTCTCTGATCATGGATTGGAAATTCCATTCTAACCCGTTCGGCAAATGAAGGTGATTCTTGAACCATGGCACACGAACGAACTTCGAAACCCAAAAAGGTTTCCCACGCGACTATCCGGCGCCTATCCCTGTATCACAGGACATTAGAACTCTTGGAGAACGCCGGGGTTCAAACCGTATCCTCTCAGAGGCTGGGGAAAATCGAAGGGGTCAATCCCTCTCAGATCCGGAAAGACCTCTCCATGTTCGGATCCTTCGGGCACAGAGGATTTGGGTATGAGGTTTCCCAGCTCAAAGCGCACATCACAGAAATCCTTGGGCTGAATCGCAAGTGGAGCCTTGTGATCATAGGCGCTGGTCAACTCAGTAATGTGTTTATCAATTCCGGAGCTTTCAGGAAGCGGAATCTCCGTATCAGAAAAATCTTCGATGACACGCCTGAACTCATCGGCAAGAAGATCAAGGGGATCTCAGTATCCGGGATGAAAAACCTCGAGGAGGAAATTGATCCTGAAACGGACAACCTGGCGATTATTGCAGTACCGCCGAACAGGGTGCAGTCCGTCATCGATCGTTTGGGGAAAATCGGCATCAAAGGAGCGCTTTACTTCGCCGCTCGAGCGGTGAATGCGCCCGAAGACATGGTCGTGGTCAATCAGGACGTCTCCGTTGAGTTGGGAACGTTGACCTATCACCTCAAGGCCCGAATAAACCAGGGAGCCGGGTGACAAGCTCCACCCGCATTGCGGGTGTCCTCCGGAAGCCCCCTCAAAGGGGGCACCTGATTGCACAACTTGCCAGAACTTCAACAATCCTTCGTCCACCACGCGGCGCACACGCCGCGCAAGCGCTGCGGGAGCGCTCGCGCGTGCTGCGCGTTGATGGGGGAGGTAAGAGCCCGCTCCGTCCCGACCCGCAACGTGGCGGGGCCCCGTACTTGATACGGGGTGGAGTTTGAAAGAAGAAGGATGAACTCCCCTTACAGCTTGCCTGCCATCAGGTTTGCCAGGTCGGCCGTGCGCACACTGTACCCCCATTCATTATCGTACCAGGTGACGACCTTGATGAAGTCACCCTTACCTCCCAGCACCGATGTAAAGGGCAAATCCACAGAGGAGGAATGGGGATCTTCCTTGTAGTCGATCGAGACGAGGGGATCGTCCACAGCGGCCAGGATCCCCTTCAATCGCCCATTGGCCGCATCGCGAAATACTTGCCGGAGCTCTTCCGTGGTGGTGGGCTTCTCGATCTGCGCCGTAAAATCCACCACCGATACCGTGGAGGTGGGAACACGGAGGGAGTAACCGTCAAACTTCCCCTGGAGATCGGGTATCACCAGAGCCAGAGCCCTGGCCGCTCCGGTTGTGGTAGGAATGATGTTCACCGCCGCTGCCCGCGCCCGGCGCAAGTCGCTGTGGGGCAAATCCAGAATCCTCTGGTCATTGGTGTAAGAGTGGACCGTGGTCATCAGGCCGCGCAGGATGCGAAAGCGGTCGTGCACCACCTTGGCCGCGGGAGCCAGGCAGTTGGTCGTGCATGAGGCGTTGGAAACCACATGGTGCTTTGCCGGGTCGTACTTATCCTCGTTGACCCCCATCACGACGGTCAGGTCTTCCTCCTGGGCCGGAGCCGAGATGATCACCTTCTTGGCACCGCCTCCGGTAATATGATTCTCCGCACCCTTTACCATTTTTCCTTTCTTATTGACCCCGTCTTTCTTCAGGGTAAAAAGCCCCGTAGACTCAACGACAATTTGCACCCCCATATCACCCCATGGAATCTTGGCGGGATCGGTCTCATTCGTGGCCCTGATGTGCTTACCATTAATGATGAGCTCCCTGTCACCCACCTCTACAGTCCCATGAAATCTCCCATAGTTAGAATCATACCGGAACAGGTGTGCCATGGTCTTGAGATCACCAATATCGTTAAACGCAGCCACTTCCAGTGTCTTCGGATAGCGTTCAAGAATTGCTTTGAGTACCTGCCGCCCGATACGGCCAAATCCGTTGATTCCAACGCGAACCGCCATTTTCCACCTCCTTGGTGTAGTGTTTCAGAAACCTGATACCGTCATGCCAAAATGAACAGAGAAAAAACTTGGTTACTATATCCTTTTCCCGGAGCAATTTCTAGAATTATTTCCTCACCCTGGCCGCACCGCGTTCATACCCAAATAAAGGCTACGGGCACCGGGGGCGGTGTCCGTGAAGGAAGAGCTTCAGGTCGAATTGAAGAAGAGAACAGGGGAACCGCTTGCTCAGAGGCTCACAACCAGGTGTTTTTCAAAGTTCTGGCCTGACCCGCTTTGCCGCTACCGAAGGGATTTGATTGCACCGGCGATATCTCCACTGAGAGCTTCGAGCAGCCGGCTCTGTGCGGAAACAAGGGCTTCATAGTCCTTTCCTTCAACAGGCTCGCTGTAGCTCGTCCTGCGGGCCACGGCAGGGGACTTTTTCCTCTCCTCCAGGATAGCCCATCGGGTGAGGAGAAAAGCCCGTCCTCCCAGATCGCCGTCCATGCGGAGCACCTCCACAATGACCTGGTAGTGAACCGGGGCGGATTCTCTCCACGGGAAAACGTTGATCGGCTCAGCGCAGAGCAGACTGGAGATATTTTCCGCAAGGACCCTCGGGATGTTGTCCGTCAGAGGCTCCGCCCATCTGTCGAATTCCGCCAGACTGACCTCATTGTTGCTCACACGAGTGACGATCTGGGGTCGATCCAGATAGGCCGGTATTTCCACAGGGCCGACCCCGACGGCGATGCAGCGGTCACCGGCTGAAGCCCGGATCTCCGCCTTCGGGCTCGACAACGGACTCATCAGGTAAAACCTCGACGGCGCGCTGGTCCCGGCGGCGCATGCCCCCAATAAGGACATAAAGGCACCCATCAACACCACCGCGATTCCTGAAAAAAGCCTTCTCATCATCCCATCACCTCCTGTAGTCGCCCTTGCCGCGGATCAGGGCTTCCGGATGTCGTTCAAGATAATCCGCCCAGAGACGGATGGACCTTGCCGCCGTCGAAAACTCCCTGAGCGTGTTTTTCAATTCCACCATCGTTACGGAATCCTCCGAGAAAAGTCCTTCCAACTTGCCCAAAACCTTGTCGGCCCGCTTAGCTGCGGACCCGATGCTTTTCAGGGCTTCATCGGCGCCCGAGGCGAGGGGATCAATCCGGCTGTTTATGTCCTGCGCAAATTTGCTGTAATCCTTCACCGCACCCTGGATGCCCGCAAAAAGCGGTTCGATTCGGCCATCCACATTTCGGACGAGGTTGTGAATCTCTTCGAGCGTCCGGTTCAAATTGTCTATACTTTCTGCCAGCTCGGGAGAATTCAGGAGCCGATCGATCCCATCCAGGGACGAGTTCAATCTGGCCACCATCTGATCCAAGGGGATCTCCTCCAGCTTTCTCGAAATGGTTTGCAAGGAAGTGGGGATCGTAGGGATCTCCTGGTATTCGTTTATGGCGCCCACCGTCCGGGCCGGGGTGTCCTTGTAGAAATCCAGAGCGATAAGAAGCTGGCCGGTTACGAAGCTCTGCATCTGGAGCTGCGCCCTCAAACCTCGTTTGATCATTTCCTCCATGATCGGGGGGAAAGCGGCAATAGGCCCCTCTTGTATCTCCTTCACGGCTCCCATGTTGATCGCCTCCACCTTACCTTCGCCAAGTTCCACAAGGACAGGAATCCGAACGGACAGGTCCTTGCCGTCAAAATGCATGAAGATGTCCGTGACCGAACCCACCCTTACGCCCCGGAAGATCACAGGCGCTCCTATGTTTAAGCCTTTTACCGAGCCGTCGAAAAACATGACGTATGTGGGCCTCTCTTTCCAGAAACGCCCGCTGCCGAAGAGCAAAACACCGATCACAACCAGAGCCAGAGCCCCGACAACAAACCCACCGATCAAAGTCTTGTTTGCCTGCTTGCTCATGATTCACCAACCTCCAGAGTCGCGCTGTCTATTCCGCCCCTCTGGTGAGAAATTTTCGAATCTTCCGGTCCTTGGACTCGGCCAGCAATTTCTTGGGGTCTCCCTCGGCGGTTATGGTTTTGGCTTCCGCATCCAGGTATACGGAGTTGTTCCCGATGGCAAAGATGCTCGCCAGCTCATGGGTGACCACCACCACCGTGGCGCCGAGACTTTCCCGGAGTTCCAGTATCAGGGCATCCAGCATGCTGGCGCTGACAGGGTCAAGGCCTGCCGATGGTTCATCGAAGAAAAGGATCTCAGGATCGAGGGCCATGGCCCGGGCGAGACCCGCCCGCTTCCTCATTCCTCCGCTCAGTTCGGAAGGATAGTACTCCTCGAACCCTGCCATCCCCACCAGGGAAAGCTTCAGCGAAACGATCTCCTTGATTTCCGAAAGGCTCAAGTTTGTATACTGTTCCAGGGGCAAGGCAACATTTTCCGCCAGGGTCATGGAACTCCACAGCGCACCGCTCTGGTACAGAATCCCAAAGTGCTTCATCATCCGATCCCGTTCCCCCGGTTCCTGATCCCACAGGCTCGTTCCATCGTAAAGGACCTCTCCCTTCACCGGTTCCTTCAGTCCCACCATGACTTTCATGAGGGTGCTCTTGCCGCAGCCGCTTCCTCCCATGATAATGAAGATATCCCCGCGACGGACGGTGAAGTTGAGGTCCCGCATGACCACAAAGTCCCCATAGGCCATCGTTAGGTCCTTTACGGTAATGTGTCCTTCCTCCTGGATCACCAAACCCGTGCTCTCCTCTGTCCTGAATTCCAGAATTTGACTCTGACGAAAGCCCCGAACGTCTCCCCGATCAAGTTGAATATCCCCAAAAAAGAACCACCAAACCGAGCATCATCTCTCTCCCGGTCCGAATTCTGTCTCTTTGATTGTTTTATCGGCTTTTTAAGCGTGAGACAACCAAAGACTGATGACCACCACCATCTTGATCCATTCTCCTCGTTGGAGCCGCTGCCGTGAGCGCCTTTAACCTTGCCCGAACAAGCGACCGGGCATGGAACAGAACCCCTTCAAAGTAGGTAAAGTTACATAAAGCCGAAAATCTTGCAATAGGCTTCATCATCCACCGGATATTCCATATAGTGAAAGCGAGATATATGGATCTTTGTTGGATCTGGTCTCAGAGGGCTTGAGGGAGATGTACGGCCAGGCGGAAATTGCCTCCATGGGAAAAAAAATGAATCAGAGCCCCATTTCTCTTGAACGAGAGGTGGGATTCCGATTTTCTGTTAAGGAGTGGTCATAGGTCAAAGAGACATCAACCCATACGTTTCATTACGATTTAATGCGCTTGCCTCGTGAAACCCGGCAATACTCATTTCCCGCCTTGATTTTTCTACCAGGAAACTCTTGACCGCTATCCCGGAATCCGGTATAGTTGGTATTTATATTTGCCGGGTGCGAAATGGCCTTTCGAAACTTCAAAAACAAAGGAACTCAAGACATAAACTATGGCAGGTTCACAAAGGAAGCCTTACGAATCCTGCCGAAGGATTTGCACCGAAAGGCCCAGATAAAGCTTGCACGTTTGGGAGCTGCCACTTCAATCCAGGATTTACAAGAAATCCGTGGTAATCGATTTGAAAGATTGAAAGGGGAGAAAAAAGGCCAGTGTAGTATTCGGATCAATGATCAATATCGCATTTGTTTCAAATGGGAAAAGGAAAATGCGGTGGATGTCGAGATTGGTGACTACCACTAAGCGATTGGGAGGGTTAAAATGAAAGAATTACACTATACTCCGGTGCATCCCGGTGAAGTTTTGCAGGATGAGCTTGATGAAATTCATCTTACTCAATCTGCACTCGCAAAGCATATCGGGGTATTGCCAAAGACCATCAATGAGATATGCCGCGGCAAAAGAGGCATTAGTGCAGAAATGGCCATGAGGCTTTCAAAGGCCCTAGGGGGAGGTCCTCAATTTTGGTTAAACCTACAAACTAACTGGGAAATTAGTCAGTTGGATGAAACTGCCTTTGAAGACATTGAAGATATTAAACATGTTGCAGCGTAAGGCATAGGAAATGGAAAAGGGATCAGTAACCGGGACAGGGGACGTTGTTTCTTTGTTGACAAATGGCCGGTGCATTCCCTGTTTGTCCGGCCCCATGTATGTTTGAGGGGACGTGGCTAACGTTTGAGCTTGCTTGACATCCCAGGGGCGGGCCGGGAGCAGCACAGGACGTTGTGCAAGGAGCAAAGAGGGGTGCAAGCCGGAAGCCAGAGATCAGGAGCAAGGAGCGCCACGGAAAAAAGACCCCGTCCTACGCATAAAGGAGGATATTAGCCCTACAACGTCACTTAGCAGTGGCGCGGCATTTGGAACTCCGTCATGCCGGACTTGAGGGCCTGTCCCGGCATGAAGTCGGCCGGGGGCATCCAGGAATCCGGGCATGGGAAGAGAATCCAATTGGTCAGATTCCTCACAGTTGTAACTGGATTCCGGCTTTCGCCGGAATGACGGGATACTAAGTATCGTTGTAGGGTTAGTATCCACCACGATCTTATCGGCCATAGCGAGAGAGCCTTTCTTCGTATATTTCCTCTCTCCGAAATCGACGACGCCTGGAGGAAGGAGTTCCTGACATTCGTCTCAAAATGAATTCCTTTTCGCGCTCCCACGCATTCAGGTCGCGAATAAGTGAAGGGAGAACCTTCACTTGTGCGTCTATGGCCCTGCGAATAACCTCCGCCTCCGTGATGCCCAGCATGCGAGCTTTCTCTTTGATGCTCTCATCCTGAAAGGCTTCGATATATATCTGCTTTCGAATCATTTGCCCCATAGGATATACCCCCATTGATTGTCTACATCGCATTATACACGGATTTCGGGGACACCATACTTAATTCATGAACCATTCAAACCTGATTTGAAAAAAGGAGCCCGCTGTGACGCACGCTTTTGACCCCACGGGGAGAATGCAAACCTTAACACTGTGGAGACCCCGTTGCGTTGCTCCTGAAAAGACCGGACACCGCAGTCTGTCCTGACCCGATCGCGGATCTCGTGTCGGGTCTTAATATTTGACATGAGGCAGCGATTCTGATAGGAGGGGTTAATGCCGACCGCTTGGAGAAAGGGTATGGCTAGATCCCCCCGCCGAGGTTTTTTCAGACCCACATGATACCGGGCTGAAATGACTCCGGCCGAATCGTCGTACACCGACTCGGGTTCCTCTAAAATTCGCTCAAAATGATCGTAGTAGATTTTTTCCACCTGTTAAATCCCTTTCTTTACACTCTGAAAAAAATGTCGACACCATATCCGATGCAACCTCATCGCACAAGAACGTTTGTTTTCAATAATTCTTTTTATTCAACAGGTTATCTCCATTTATTTTTTCGGCGATTTGGCATGTAGGTTGCTCTTTAACCCGGTGGATTCGATCACAAATGATATTTGAGTTACGATGGAGCGGACAAAGAAGAAATTTACCAGGGTAGAGACGAATCTGGATAGTCCCCCTAAGATCGGGCCGTCAGGGCGGATTCTTATGTAGCGGCCTTGTTTTTCCCAGATCTCGGATCGGCTCAACAACCCTCATTATTCAAACTCACCCAATTTGAAGGTTTTTTTCTTTGTAGAATCGCTCAACTTAGGTTTTAGAATCATCTCATCGGGAGAAAGCACTTATGGGAGTTCCAGTATGTATTATGGGAAAGAAAGAAAGCCATCGAAATTGAAATCATTGATGATAGAAGATCTACATCTAAGTTTCGGCGGCGTTCTAGCACTGAAGTCGCTGAGCTTGGAAGTTTCGGATAGAATTATCCTTGGAATTATTGGTCCCAACGGGGCAGGAAAGACAAGCGTATTGAATTGTATAAGCGGATTCTACCGACCTCAGCGAGGACGTATATTTTTTGATGGCAAAAACATTACCTCCCTTCCATCTCACAAAATAGCACAAATGGGAATAGCGAGAACATTTCAGAATATCGGACTTTATACAGGGATGAGTGTCCAGGACAACATTATGGCAGGAAGACATATCCTGATGAAAAGGGGTATTTTGTCTGGAGGTATTTATTTTGGCAAGGCACGGGCTGAAGAGATAAAGCATCGCAGAACGGTGGAAGAGATCATCGATTTTCTGGAGATAACATCGATTCGTAAGCAGACCACTGGATTTTTACCTTATGGCCTCCGAAAAAGGGTGGAATTGGGTAGAGCCCTTGCATTGGATCCGAACATCCTTTTGCTCGATGAACTCATGGCCGGTATGAACTCAGACGAAAAGGAGGATATGAGCCGATTTATTATGGATATCTATGAATTAAAAGGAATTCCAATTATTCTAGTGGAACACGACATAGGCGTGGTGATGGATATCTGCGACCGGCTCTGCGTTTTGGATTTCGGTGTTAAAATCGCCGAGGGGACGCCCGAAGAGATTAAAGAAGACCCCAAAGTGATCGCGGCCTATCTTGGAGTAAAGGGTGGGGCTTAGAATGGAGACTGCTATGCAGAAGGAAACCATCTCAAATCTGTTCAAGCAGGCATGTGATCTATATGGGGATTGCAGGGTTGCCATGAGGAAGAAAAAGTTCGGGATATGGCAAAGCTATACTTGGAAGGACTATTATGAAAAAGTTAAGTATTTTGCGCTTGGCATGAAGGTACTCGGATTTGGAAAAGGGACCAAGGTTGCTATTGTAGGGGACAATGATCTTGAGTGGGTATGGGCAATGTTTGCAACGATTGTCGGTGGTGGAACGCTCGCTGCTGGGGCTTATCCCGATTCCGACTTGAGTGAGCTTAAGCACATCATCGAGCATTCTGAGGCTGCCTTTGTTGTTGCCGAAGATCAGGAGCAGGTCGATAAACTCATCGATCTAAAGGATGAGATCCCTAATGTGAAGAAGGTGATCTATTGGGACCCTAAGGGTCTATGGAACTATGATCATCTGTGGCTTATAGATTTTGAAGATGTGTTGGCCAAGGGCCGGGAATACGAGCAGGATCACCCTGGAGCATTCGAAAAAGCGATTGAAGAATGTGAGGAGCAAGATCTGGCTGCACTCTATTATACGTCAGGAACTACAGGCGTTCCCAAAGGGGTCATGTGGACACACAGGGGCCTCTATGCGTCGGCTAAAGGGTTTATGACTATGATGCCACCTCGCGAGGGGGACGATCTTTTCTGTCTGAGCCCGCTTGCCTGGATTCCTGAGATACAGCTGAATCTTCTTCCATCCATGATGACAGGGGCGGTGGTGAATTTTCCCGAGGAACCGGAGACGGTTCCTTCAGATTTGAGAGAGATTGGTTATAACATTGGCTTTGTAGGAATCAGGGTGGTCGAAGCTCAAATTTCCGAAGTGCAGGTAAAGATCCGAGGGGCAGGCAGGCTGAAGAGGTTAACCTATGACTTGTTCATGCCAGTCGGCCTCAAAGTGAATCGGATGAAGGAGGAGGTGACTAACGTCAATTATTTTTTCCCCTCAGCGACAATTATAATTCCCGGTTCCCCCTTGCCTCCAAAGCCAGCTCCTTATCCGAAGCGGGTGAAACGGAGGGAGCCCGTAGGGCGACCGGAGGTTCA
>Ga0209164_1000312_pt1 | contig 130781 bp, 127 predicted proteins | sample MTBNYHSulfiMetaG_FD_187458 | JGI IMG/M metagenome (GOLD analysis project Ga0209164, IMG submission 187458) | Enrichment culture microbial communities from rom New York Harbor, USA that are MTBE-degrading - MTBE-NYH (New York Harbor Sulfidogenic)... | ecosystem: Environmental > Aquatic > Marine... | reverse complement strand
GGCGATGCGCACCGCGCGCTCCCGGAACTCGGGCGGGTACTTCGAAGCTCGCATAGGACACGACTCCTTCCCTCCAGGATTCATGGAATCCTAGCCAAGGAGCCTCCGTCAAACCCGGGGCGTTCCAGAGAACAGCAAGAGCCAGGAAATGCGTTGGCGAGATGTGAGCTACCCGCCTCAACCCCGACGGTTCTTGAAGACCCTCAGTCGATGATCTGCCAACGACGCTCTCGGGCGTGCGCGGCAAGCTTGTGGTCTGGATGAACGGCCACCGGATTCCCCACCTCTTCCAGCAGCGGCATATCTGAGTGGCTATCTGCATAGGCATAGCTCTCAGGCCAGCGTATCGAGCTACCGGCGAGGTACGCCATCAGGCGCGACACCTTGCCTGGCCCCTGACAGACGGGGAGTTCGCAGGCTCCCGTGTAGCGCCCCTCCGAGAGCACCAGCGGCGTGCCCACAACCTCTTCGATTCCGAGATGTCGCCCGACCTCGCTCAACAGAGGAGCCAGCGTGCCTGAGGCCAGGATGATCCGGTGGCCTGAAGCACGATGGCTCCGAACGCGCTCCATCACTTCGGGTCGGACCAAGGGTAGAACGTACTCCTCGGCAACCCAGCTGAAGACGACAGCCGCCTCCTGCTGCGTCCACCCCCGGACAGTCCAGCCGAGATGGCGAGCCCACAGCTCACGAAAGGACGCTTCCGACAGCAACCCGAGCAGTTCGCCAAGATGAAGGACGGCGTGCGGCTCGTGAACACCGCCCGCGTGCGGCATCTACCAGATGGACGCGCTTGTGGACGCGCTCAGGAGCGGCAAGGTGGCCTCGGCGGGTATCGACGTGTTCGAGACCGAGCCATGCACCGAGTCGCCGCTCCACCAGATCGACAACGTGGTGCTCACGCCGCATCTCGGAGCGAGCACGTCCGAGGCGCAGGACCGGGCAGGCGATCAGATCGCCGAGCTGGTGGCGGCCGGGTTGCGCGGCGACATGGTGGACACGGCCGTGAACATCGCGCCGGTGGCGCCCGAAGTGATGGAAGCGGTGGGTCCCTTCCCGCCGGTGGCCGAGGCGCTTGGAACCGGTATCGGGCAGATCGCCCGCGGACCGGTGAGCGAGATCGAGGTGCACTTCATCGGGCATCTCGCCGAGCAGGACACGCGTATCCTGAAGACCGCGATGCTCAAGGGATTGCTGAGCGTGGTGGGTCAGGACATGGTCAACTACGTCAACGCCAACCACTATGCCGAGCAGCGCGGCATCTCGGTCACCGAGAACAAGCGCGTGGAAAGCACTGACTACGTGAGCCTGATGGTTGTCGTGGCCAAGACGGGCGACCGCGAGTACAAGCTGGGCGCCACGCTTATCGGCAAGAAGAACGAGCCGCGTCTCGTGGTGTTCAACGAGTTCTCGGTCGACATGGCGCCGTCGGCGCACATGCTGTTCCTCGAGTACACCGACGTACCCGGCGTTGTGGGCAAGGTGGGTACGGCGCTCGGCGAGAGCGGCATCAACATCGCCTCGATGCAGGTAGGACAGCACCGGCGAAGGTGGTACGGCGCTCATGGGCATCAACGTGGACAGCGCGATCCCGGAGGCGCTGATGGAGCGCATCAACGCCAAGGCCGAGGTGTCCGAAGCGTGGAGCGTGGAGCTGTAGGGTTGGCGCTGCGGCGCCGGCCGTGTGCCGGGATGATGAAGAGGCCCTGCGGGGCGTTCGGCAGGAGTGACGCGCGAGTATCGATAAACGGCGACGCGGCAAGAGAGTTCCGCGAGCTTCTGCTACCGAGCGCCTCTGAGAACCGCGAAACCGGCAGTGCCAGGGCACTGCCGGTTTCGCGGTTGAAGTGCGCGGATCGGGATCAGTACACGAGGACCGGTTTGATCGTCACACCACTCGCGCTGTCGGCGAATGCCTTGTTGATATCCTCGAACTTGTACTTCGTGATGAGCTTGTCGAAGGGGAAGAGGCCCTTCTCGTGGAGCGAGATCAGGCGCGGGATGAAGGTCCATATCACCGCATCGCCCTCAAGGACCACGCTCAGTTTGATCCCGGTCAGCAGGAGCGCGCCGACGTCGACCGCAGCCTCGCTGCCCATAGCGGCCGCGCCAACCATCGCACCGTGTCCGAGCGGGCGCAACGAGTTCAACATCTGGACGAAGGCGACCTTGTTCCCGGTCGTGTCGATCGCGAAGTGCGCACCCCCGTTGGTGATCTCCTTGACGCGCGCCGCAGGGTCTTCGTTCTTGCTGTTGATCGTGTGAGTGGCCCCCAGCGTCTTCGCGAACTCGAGTCGGCTGTCGACGATGTCGACCGCGATGATGGTTGTGGCACCGCTCGCTATCGCTGCAAGCATGCCCGACAGGCCGACCGCGCCCGTACCGAACACCACGAAACTGCTTCCTGGCCAGGGCTTGAGCACATTAAGAACCGTGCCCGCACCGGTCTGGATCCCACACCCGAGCGGGCCGAGGAGCTCAAGTGGCGTTGAGTCCGGGACTTTGACGATGCTGCGTTCCACCACGTTGCTATAGTGCGCGAACGACGACTGTCCGAAGAAGTGAGATCCCACGGGCTGGCCGTTCTCATCCGTGAACGCTGTACTGCCGTCCATGCGCCTCGCGCCGAAATTGAGCGGCCACATACCCGTGCAGAATGCCGGGTGACCGCTCGTACAGTACTCACACACCCCGCAGGTGGCCATGCTGAGCACGACCTTGTCGCCCGGGCTGACGCTCGTGACGCCGGGACCGACCGCGTCGACGATGCCCGCTCCTTCATGGCCGAGCACGGCCGGCATGGGAACGGGATACCACTCGTCGTGGACGATAGCGTCTGTATGGCACACTCCTGACGCGACCATCCGCACCCGGGCCTCGCCTGCCCTCGGCTCATCCAGTTCCAGCTCCTTGATGATGAACGGTTGTTCCTTACCTACCGCAACTGCTGCTTGCACCTTCATGTCATGCCCCCTTGCCCGTTGTAAAGAAATCGTCGCACCTGACTATGTGCTCCACTATTGTTACCCTTGGTCAACGCGGACCTAACGAAATGATGACAACGATGCAGGGATGTCTAACCTCCCGCGATGGGCACGAAGAATGCAGCCGCGCCGTCCTTGGCGAGGGGCGTTTCGCGCCCGGCTGATGCCAGCGATCGCCCGTCCCCCATAGCCACGACCTGAGGATGAAAAGACCGCGTCTCGGCATTCCATACATTGGGAGGGAACAGCGGTTCAAACCGCGCGCCGATAGCGTCGAGCAGGTCGCCGTAAGAAGCGGGATCGGGCAACTCGAAGGTGATAGGTTCACCGGGCGGAACATTCAAGTTCATCCCGATGAGGCCGAAGAACCTCACGTGGTATTGCACGGTAGTGAATCCTCCTAAACGACCGGGCCAGTGCCTCTTCGCTGACACTGGCCCGGTATCGACAGCCGGGCTAAGATTCAACCGTCTGGGGATGCAGATCCTTCACGAGATCATCCAGCCCGAGTGCGCGAAGACTCTCCACACTTGGGACCGTCGTTTCCTTATCCCATCCGACAACCGACAGGTATGAATCTCGCATGGCATCCAGATCCACGACGTAGCCCTTACCCAAGCCCGACTTCAACTCCGTGCCGTCGAGACAACGCTGGGGCACCGGGCAATCACGCACCGGGTTGATCCCTTCGCGCAGGTTGAACGCATGCCGCAGCGTCTGTATCCGCTCCCCGGTCACCTGGACACGGCCGATGTCCCACGGCTCGCCCGTCACGAACGTGAGCTCGCGGACCAGGGCGTCCTGCGGTGCGATGAACGCCGAGAAGATGCATACGCCGGCGGAGTTCATCAATTGCCGGTCGTTAAGCAGCACTCTGTGAGGGAGCCCCTTGTTCGCGTAGTCGCGCTTGTGGACGTTCAGGGGCGCCGGCAGTGGCAGCACGTCCAGGCCGGTGAAGAACTCCAGTTCCCCGGTGCCGCCAGTCGTGTGACGCCCCGGCGTCGGGTCCAGGTGGAAGTTGAGCGCCATGCCTGGTGAGTACCGCGGATCGTGCATCCCAGGCTCTTCGCCTTTGACGTGGATGGCGTACTGTGCGCTGTCCTTGCCGATCCTCTCGGCCGCCTTCTTCGCCCCGTCGGCCAAGATGGCGCCGAAACCGGTCCGCTCTGCCATCTGGCGGGTGACCTCGACGATGGCGGGCGCGTTGCCCCACCGCAGTTCAAGACCCCCGGTGTCCTCGGCGTTGATGATGCCTCGCTCGAAACACTCGATCGCGAAGGCGATCGTGCTGCCGGCTGCGATCGTGTCCATGCCCGCCCGATTGCAGAGTTCGTTGACCTTGAGCATCGCCTCGGTGTCGTCCATCAGGAGCATGCTGCCGAACGCGGCAAGCGTCTCGTACTCGGGACGGTGCTCATACGCTCCAGCGGTTGCGTACGGACCGTCGGGGACCGACAGGTAGGCTCCGCACGTGATCGCACAGTGCCAGCAGCCCGCGCGCCGCACCCTATATTTGTCGAGGGCCACGTCGCTCACCTTGCTCGCTCCGGGAAAATCCACTTCTCCGGAACCGGCCCAGTTCTTGACCGGTGAATCGCCGTTCATTGCGCAGGCCGATGCCAATCCACTGGTGCCGAAGGTTGTGAACAGTTGGTACGCGGGGCTGTTCTCGGCTTTGGCCGCACGCATTGATTCGGTCACGTAGGCGTTGAGGCCGGCCTCATCGGCGACAGGCACTTTCTGCGTTCCCGCGACAGCAACGGCCTTCAGGTTCTTGGAGCCCATCACGGCTCCCAGCCCGCTTCTGGCCGCAGCGCGACCCAGATCGTTCATCACGGATGCCATGAGGTTCTTGTTCTCTCCGGCCCGGCCGATCCAGGCGACCTTGACGTCGTCCCCCAGCTCCTTGATGAGTTCGACCTCGACGTCGACACCATTGCCCCAGTACGGGGCCGCATCTCGGATTTCCGCCTTGCCGTCGCGAACGTAGAGGTACACGGGCTTTGGAGAGATGCCGCGGAAATAGATGGCGTCGTAGCCGGAGAACTTCAGAGCCGGTCCGAAGTTGCCACCGCAGTTCGCATCTCCCCACGTACCGGTCTTCGGTGACTTGCCGATCACGGTGAAGCGGTTCCCCGTGATCGCCCGGGTACCGGTGAGCGGTCCCGTCGTCAGGCCGAGGATGGCATCCGGCCCCATCGGGTCGACACCCGCCGGCATCCGGTCGTAGAGCAGCCGCACCCCGATGCCGTACCCTCCGACATAGTCCCGGTACAGCTCATCACCCGGGCTCTCCACCGTAATCTCGCCGGACGTCAGATCCACCCACAACAGCTTACCAATCACCCCATACATCGCCGGACCTCCTTCTCGTTTGCCGCAGTGCGAAACTCTCCGATCGAGGCGCCCGCACAAGCTCCCTACTCGTGCGTGGGTGCCGTCCACCCGATGAACACGGACGAGAGGGCCCGATCAAAGACGAACTTGTCTTGCGTGGTTGTTGATGCCAGCTTCCAGCGTCTTCGAAGGGGCCCCCTTTCCGCACTTGAATCCTCAGCGCATCCGACGTCTCGCCCTACGGCGTGCCTATTCCCTGCTACCCCAGATTCAGACACATGCAGCCACTCTCACTGTTCCTTCGACACGCAGTCCAAGGAAGCTGTTGTAGCAGCAGCGGACCTTATCGCATGCACGAGCGCGGCTCCCTCTTGCATCTCATCGACACCGATCTTTAGCCCTCCAGCGGCCAGGCCGAGTCCATCGACTGTGGCCGTACGCCGCTCATGAAGGCAAGCCCTCCGGAAGTGGCGGCTCGCGCCGCTCTCGCTAATCTCGTGTCCGAGATGTGCGCGACCGTACGGGTGGTCATGCGAGTAACGAGCGCACAGCCAGGCGGGCTTCGACTCACGTTCGAAGTTCGGTCGCTCATAGCGGCCATGTGGCTGCAGTTCGCACTCGCGGTCGACGGGCAGCGAGAGTATCGCCCCTGTCCGGTCTGTGGCGACTGGTGGGACGCGACCGAGGCCCGGTCTGACAGGAAGACCTGCAGCGACCGATGTCGCAAGCGAATGCACCGACAGGCAGTGGGCTGGAGGCACCGGCGAATGAAGGGTCACGTGCAGCCCTACAAGAGAGATGGCAAGGTAGTCCGCGATCGGTGGAAGATCGTCATTGACCGAGGCCGCGACGGTGCCGGCAATCGCCAACGCGACTTCTACTACGTCACCGGAACCAAGTCCGCAGCCGACCGGGAGATGAGACGACTACTCACCTCCGGTGACCGAGGTATGTACGTCAAGCCCGAAGGCCAGAGCGTGGCCGATTGGCTCGACATATGGATCAAGGACTACGCGCCGATCGGACGGGCGGGCTCAACGCTCAAGGGCTATCAGGGAATCATCAGACGGTATCTGAAGCCCGAACTAGGAGAGCTGCGCCTACAGAAGCTCAGCGCGGAGGCCGTCCAGGCGCTGTACACGCGCATGCAGCTACCCAAGGCGAACGGCGGACTCGGGCTCTCGGCGCGCACCGTGATCCAGACACACGCCGTGCTGCACAAGGCCCTCTCACAGGCCGTCAAGCTGGATAGGATCGCATTCAATCCGGCTGACACCGAGCGTGGCGTAGAACTCCCTCGACCCAAGCGCCATCGAGTCGAGGTACTCAGCGAACACAAGGTCGCCGAGCTTCTGAACGCAGTGGAAGGGACTCGGCTATACTTGCCCGTGCTTCTGGCGGTCACGACCGGCATGCGTCGCGGCGAGATCCTTGCGCTCAGTTGGGATGATGTTGACCTCGTGCGCGCTACGCTCTCGGTCGTGCGAGCGTGGGACGAGGGACCCGGCGGCTACGAGTTGAAGGGCCCGAAGAGCGAGAGATCGCGCCGGACCATCGAGATGCCCGCGATCCTGGTCACTGCGCTGGCATTCGCGAAGGATGAACACGAGGACCGTCGGGCGCGTCGAGAGCTCGCCGGCGAGGGCTACCAGCTTGAGTATGGCCCGCTGGTGTTCTCTGAAGAGGATGGCGAACCGTGGTGGCCGTCGCGGTTCGAGTGGGTCTGGCAGGAGTTCAGGAAGTCCTCGCGCCTGGCGCCGAGGTTTCACGACCTGCGCCACACTGCGCTCTCGCTCATGCTCAGACAGGGAAACAGCCCGAAAGTTGTCCAGGAGATCGCCGGTCACCATTCATCGGCGTACACGATGGACACCTATTGCTGGTCCGATCGGGTCACTCAGAGGGCCGCAGCCGACAGTATCGGCGACCTTTTCAGCGGCGCTCTAGGTGCAGTAGAAAAGCAATCGGGCACCAAATCGGGCACCAAATCAGAGGCCGTACCCCCCCTGACCTGCGAAAATGTGGTGCCCCCAAGGGAATTCGAATCCTGAAAGTGCTTGTGACTATTGGGACTCGTTGGTACTCGTTGGTACTCAAGAGCTGCGGCGAGTCCCAATAGGTACCAACGAGTACCAACGAGTACCATGCATTTGGGCGACAAATCGGGCGACAAATCCGGGGTGCGATCCCACCATGAGCGCCTCCGTCGAACCGGGGCGTTTCACATACCTGGCCGGGGGCGCGCTTGCGGTCTTTGGCTCTGGGAATTCCTGCGTGTCGGTGACAGGTCTTTACGCTACCGGAACGCGGCGAACGCCTCGCAGACTCCGTGAATCAGCTCCACTCGGGCACTAGTATCGCCGTGTGGCCTGACATGGATATCCAAGAACGCCTCGACAGACGGGTAGACAGCCAAAGAGGTGGGCCCGGGTGGCTGCCCCAAGTCGCTGCGCCAGCAGACAACGACCTGCCCGGTGTGAAACACGACGCCGTCGAGCACTCGCCCCGTGCCACTCACTCCAGTGGGATCGGCCAGTCTTTCGAGAGTGAACAGCGTCGGCTCATGGTCCGATAGAAAGTGGGCATCCATAGACCCGCGCTCCTTCATCGTACTCATACACGACGAGCTCGCCATTCATCTTGCGCGCTGCGCGCCCAAACTCCAACGCCGCCGGTGTCGGGACTGCTGCGAAGACGTGCACCCGCGTCACGCCAGCTTCGTGAAGTGAAGTGAGAAGCTCGCGGCTTTCCATGGCAAATGCATCCAGACGCGCCTTGCTTCTAAGGAAGTCGAGCCCGCGTCGCCTGGCGCGAATCTCGAGCATGCCCATTTCGTCCGGAACATGAACCCTCACGGCTTCCTGGTTGATGATCCCACTGATGGAGAGCAGAATAGCCACTTCATCACTCGCTGCGGGCCGATGCTCAATCACTGTGAAGAACGGTTCCGGCCTCTCCACTGCAGGCCACTCCCACTGTTGTGTGGTTCGGTGTCGCTGGAAGGAATCGAGCTCACGTGTATCCCCAAGGCGTCGACCGAGCAGGACGACGAGGGTGATAGGCGCCAACGCGAATACCGAGAGATGTCTCCCCGAGCCCCGCTCGAGACGCTTGAGTTCATCGAGCTTGTCGTCGATTGCGCGGACGGCGAGAGCAACGGCACTCGGCTCAGAAAGGCTGGGAAACTCATTGAGGCTGATCGTGAACGGTGCCTCGTCGGCCGGATAGCGAGGGAGGGCTGCCTGAATCGCAGCCGCCTCGCTCACGACGACCGGGACTCCATTGATTGGGCCTTGCAGAATCAGGATGCGGGTCTGCGAGTCTGGCGCAATGCCCGTGAGCAGCGAGATTCGCTCCTCGTGCTCTCGTTTGAATTGCAGCAGAAGCTCCTCCGGGTACTCTGCGACGCGCGCGCCATCGTCAATGATCTTCCCATGGTCTCGGCACGTCAGCATGAGGTTGCTAATGTCCTGGCAGAGCGCTGCGGACCGGGTGGCATCGCCCCGAGGACCTTGGGGTGAGTACGCGACGATGTGGGAGACTACGCTGAGGTTGCCTCCTTGCTTTGTGAGTCCGTCCCGGAACAGCAGCTTGTTGCATCCCCTGAACTCACATCGGCCTGCCGCCCGAGCCCAAAGCTCCACCCGGACTCCCAGCGGGACGTACCTCGTTGGCTTGCCGCTCACCATTCCTCCATCGTCCACCGACAGCCGTCCGGCCCCCAACATCCGATTGTCTTCGTCCCCACTATCACGAAGACGAGCGGATCGGCTGAGTGACGAGACAGCTTGCCCCAGTTCCTCCCGTCGATCGCAGACGGTTCCACGTGCGGTGTGGGATGCGTGTGCCACTCCCCAAGGTACGTCGCCACGCCCCCACTCTGAGACCATGCTCGATCTAGTTGGGCTTGGTGGCCGTTCGGGTTCCGCACGAACGAACAGACCGATTGCACGTCGCTTGGACACGCCGAAGTCACTTGGTCGACGACTGTGTCCCGTGAATCGAGTATTCGTCTTCCTATTAGAATGCCGCCATTCTCACTCGAGCCCCTTTCGCGTTGGGCGTATTGCCGCAACTCACCCACAACGAGTGGTTTGATCTCTACACGCGCTCCATTCGGTCCCATGAAGACCAGCGGCCTACACACCGAAGAGTCTCCCACATCCGCATGTTGGGCATTGCGCGGACTCGAATCCCGTGACTCGCTCGGTCGACGCGCAGTGATAGCGGTCCGAAAGACCGAAACCTGCGGCGAGGAACCTTGAGGGGTCGCCCTTCCATGACACGGCAGTGGCGGATGCCAATGCGCCTGAGAGGAAGTCGATCGCGAGGCGCGCTGCAAGAAGCGACGTTGTCTCCGCATCGATGTTGGAGAATGGCGTGAAGCGTGATCCGCATCCGCTGGTGTCAAGGGAGAACGTCTGCCCGCCCGCCGCGAAAGACATGCGATTCTCGCAGAATCCGCCGACGGAATCGGTATACACGCATTCCAGACACCCCGCCGCGTCTCTCGGCGAAAGCAGCGCGTGCCCACCAATTCCAAGCGGTTCAAGCCAGGTGAATAGCATTGGCGGTCTCGTCTTGCCGCTGAGTGCGGCATTGGCCGCGAGCTCTGCCGTGTGATTCCCTGTGGCGAAGATGATGAGGTCCAAGTCCGTCATGTCGGACACAGGGACTCTCTCTAGCAGAGAGAGGATGTCTTCACCAATCGGGCGGATGCGAACGTACGGAACGTTGTCCTTCACCCATTCCGATAGGGCTTCCGCCTTCTTCGTGCCCCAGTACTTTCGGCCAAGCAGGTGTCGATACGTGTTCTCTGGCGCCAGATCGTCGGGATCCACGAGCATCAAGTTGGTGATGCCTGTGTGGACCAACTGATCCACGAGACGTGACCCAACTGCCCCGCACCCGATCACACACACCCGACGTTCGCTCAACAACGTTGCTGCGCCGGCCCGAGGCATGAGATACGCCCTATCGCATCGAATCATCCTCAGGGGCTTGATGGTGTGCGCGGCACCACCTTCACAAAGCGGGTGCTTGCCCTCAATCCCGTCGAACCGTAGCCCGACAAGTGATGGCTCCCCAGCGGGTCGCGGCAGTTGCAGTATCACGTGGTCAGAATTCTTGCTGCGATTCCGCACCTGGCGCTGGAGTCGGCCAGTGTCCTTGTCGGAGAGACCAGCCCATATCGCCCTCCGGATCTGAGCAAGATCGGACAGCTCGGGTAGTGGGGTGAAGGGCGAAGCTTTCACAAGCGGTATGAAGAGCCCTGTGTGCCGTGTCACGTGCTTCAGCTGATGATTCTCGAACGCTTCCACGTCAGCGACAGAACGGGCGAGGACGATTCGGCCACCCATTTCGGCGCCGACCACCTCGCACACTTCGTCGCCCGGATCCACAATCGAGACAACCGCTTCCCCGCCTTGCTGACGCCAGTGGGCCTCAAACTCGTCGGCGTAGTCCCCCTCGTCGGCATCCGTCATTGACGCGGACAAGACGCTCTTGGCGCGACGAACGCACTCCACCACTATGCGATCTGGATGGCGCCAATCGAGGATACGCCCCTCGTCGCTCAGGTAGCAGACTTCGCCGGACGAGTCGACGTGCGGAACATCCCCCAACGCATTGGGTTCAGCCAAAGACACGACGGGCTGGGCCGCCGGAAACGGAGGACGAAGATCAACGCGAAGGTGGACCGTCACGCCCCCAATTTCGGCCGAGCCGAGGACTCGCGCGTAATCCGGATTGGTGTCGTCGACTCGTGCCGCTGTCAACTCCCCACTCGCTGACAATGCATCAGCTATCAGCTGGGGTTCGACGTGGTTCACGCGCTGGCGCTGCTTCCGAGTATTGTCGGAGCCGCTTTGGCTGCGGTATCCGCCGGATCAGGGACAGGGAAATCTGCACCGAACACAGCCCGAAGCTTCTTGCACGCGTCGACGGGATCGACCGCGCGCTCTGCGTCGGCTAGGGCGTCCTTGAGCTTGACCAAGTTCTCGTAGAGCTGCTGGCACTGGTTGTTCGTGAGCTTCGCGAGTAGGTCATTGTAGGGCTGGACGGGCAACTGAACTCGCGCCCGATGGTACTGCGTGCCGTCGCCCTCGAGGTACAAGACGAAGCTGCTAATCGTCGCCTCTACGGCCGACTTCAAGGTCCGGAGGTCGTCCACCTTCCCGGCGAGCGCATCCAAGTACTGCGGTGCGAAGTTTGACCGCACGACAACCGTGAGAGCTATTCCGGTCGGGGCGGCGTTGCCCTCGGCGGCGAAGTTCTCGTCCTTCCAGCGTTTCACGCAGCGAACAAGACGGCGCAACTGAGTTCGCTCTGTGTCGCTTAGTGTGCCGGTGAACCAGTCTGACAGTCCGGCGGAATCCGATGGCTCCCACGTGCGGTTGGTCGCCTCAGAGAACTCCTTACCTTTCGCGATCCTGGGTACCCCACCGAACGCGCCCTCGCGGTAGACGGCTAGGTCCACGTGATACTGGTCCTCGTCCGCTCTCTGATAGAACACGGTCACGCAGGACCGACGAATGAGCACCTTCTGGGTGTGCCCTTCCAGTGCGTCACGAATCCGCTGCTTCAGGACGACACCGTCCGGGTACTGACCGTCGACCAGCTCGAAGTACAACCCTTGGTCGATGTCGAAGTCCCCCGCGATCGGCTTGATTCCAGTTCCGAGCGCGTAGCTCCCCTGGTCTGCGAACCTGAAGGCCGGTGCATCTTCTTCGTGGTCCGCAAACTCCTTCGGGAGACTGTTCCGCAGCTTCTGCCTGATGATGTCCCGCTTCTCCCGGAGCGTGGATTCCTCGTCAAATCGCCCGAGCCGGATTGCTTCATGGAATTCCTCGAAGTACTTCTGCACCTGAGCCATGCACGTCTCCTCTCAGCCCGTCGTCACGACCATATCAATGTGGTCTGACATGAACCGTACATCTCCTCAGTACCGCGACGCGCCTCGCGGCGGCAGATCACAGCCCCCTTCGGCGCTGCCGTCCTGCTAACGTCCGGTGCTCGTCAAGCCACGCTCGGTGAGCAGCTAGAGCTCATCGCCCTCGGACGGTACGGCTCCTTCGCTCGAATCCCCGGCATCAGTGGCAGCCGGTTGACCGGCCTTGGCCCACTCGACCATCGCCCGCACCAGCGTCTGCATGTCGCCACCCCGCGCAGTTGGCGCCATTGCATCAGACCCAAACACACCCGTCGTGTACCAACGGCTGTTGTCCGCCACGGGCGCGGTCATGTTCAGCGAGCGGAAGTAGCGCTCGATCTCGCCGGTGTTCATGGGCGCACGATCACTGTTTCCGTTCCTGAGCTCACGATAGACACCAGCGAGAACCCTATGCATGGTCACCGAGCCGAGTAGGCTCCGGCGGCGGAGCTCAGCAGGGCTGACCGTGCCTTCAGCGATTCCGCGAAAGTCGTCGAACGAGGCAACCAGCACATCAAGAAACTCCAGAGAGTCGCCGATGATGCCATGCTCGTTTCCGTTCTCGTTCATCAGCTTGCTAACGCGACCCTGGATGCCGACCTGCAGAACTCGAATCAGGTCCGTTACGTGCTTGGCGGACATCAGGTGTGGCGTCTTGGAGCTGATTCGGTCCTGCTGCTCGTCGACGTGGCCGGCTAGCAGCGGATGCTTAATCACGTCAGGCAGACAGCGGTTCACTATTTTCCTGCGGTCGAACCGAGCCCGCACCGACGGCGGGATGCCCAGCGCGTTGTCCGCAATATCGACGAAGATCTGCTTATAGGCGTCCTCATCGTCCACAACTACTAACTGAACGGTCATACGCTCCCGGGCGAAGCGCTCCTGCTGATCCTCGATCCGCCGGACTTCCTTCTCCCAGTGGCGCGCCAGATTGACGTCGTGATCCTTCTGGGCCTTCGCCAGATGAGACCGCGCGCTGTCCAGCTCCTTCAGGATGCGCGCCCACGCCAGGTGAATACCGAGAGTGCGGTGCTGGCCGTCAACGATGCGCAGCTCATCTTGGGCGAGGCGAGGGACACTCAGCACGCCGAACTGCACCTCGCGGATCCCGGTCTCCACCGGTTCGAACTTGAGAATCCCAGAGGGCGCGCGCAGCAGCAGCGGCGGCGATGTCCAGTCGTCCCTCGTCAGGAGGTACTCGCTGAAGCCTTCCGCGTGTGAGATGCGAATGCGGCGGTTGCCTTCCAGCACCTGAGCAGGATCTGGCTTCGCCAATGTAGACGCGAGTTGCAGCAGGGATAGGTCGAAAGAGTACACCTGGCGCCCTCCCTGGGCATAACGTGCCGCGAAGTACCGGACGTCTGTGTCGTAGCCGGAGGGCATGACGACGGACCCGAAATCCACGCCCATGCGTAGTACCGCCCTTTCATCGTTCGACGATCTCAAGCAAGAGCTTAAGGCGACGACGTAGCACTTGTCAAGAGATGTAAGCTCTTAACCTCCTTGCGCAAGATGTTCCGGCGCGCAATTAGTGCTACGTAGTGGAAGTCTGCCTGACCAAGCGTTGGCCTAACGACGACTCTGTAGTCTGGCTTACGGCATGTTTGAAAGGCCGTGCACTGTCTCCCGCCCGGCAAGCCGAGCCTGGTCGAGCGGATTCGTCGCCTATTCCGCCCGCAGCGGCCGAATGGGCGGCTGAGCTGGTTCCATTCCGAGCGCGCCCGCCACCCTCGGCCATTCGCAGGGCCCTGGTCAATCGACAAGCGGATAGGGGTCCGCATCGGCGTGACTCTGTTGCGCCATGTGTGTGAACAAGCCAGCAGATAAGCTCCTGGGCCCATCAAGTCACTTGAAGATGCGTATTGGCGACAGCCGCAATCGGATTCCTGGTGGGGTTCACCGTCGGGACGCTTGGCGGCGCTGCGGGCGGTCTCAAGCTGGCGCAGTGGCTGAAGAAGTAGCGCCTGCCGACAGGGTGGGAGCCCGTACGGCTCGCGGACTCCGGCCTAGCGTCTGTGCGACGCGCCGCGAGCGGAGCGAGACGGCTCGATCTCATTGCTGGCCACGTGCCGCCGTGACCAGTGCGCGTCCTAGACTGCCAGGTCGAGCGGTAGATCGGAGATGTCCTTGAGACGATCGCCTTCAACCATGACTGCGAGAGCGTCCGCGGCATCATGCATGCCGAGCGCCTCCACCGTCTGCTGCAGTTCATAGAGCGCGAAATGGTAGACGCAGTCAACATCGCCGGTGCCCAAGGCAATTGATGCCAGCCTGCTGGGTGTCGGCTCTGCCGTAACGACCATGATGTGAGGCAGTGGACCCTTGCGATTGCGAACCAGGTTGAGCGCCTCTGACCTGGCGTTCTGCGCGCGATCGCTGCGAATCGTCCACTTGCAGGAGATGCTCGCATGCAGAATCGGGAGGCCGCCTTCCCGCTCCCGGAGGCTTGCCAGGGTTGCGACGCTTTCATCCACGAGCATCACAGGGCTGTTGATTGCGTCGTCGCTTTCGACGTTGCGCACAACGACAACGTCGGGAGTGATGGTGTAGTCACTGCCAAGAGCTGCGGCAAGTTCCGGATCGTTCTTGGCAGCGCGGTCCAGGGCGACCAGATGCGAGTATTGCTCATAGCGCGCAATCTCAAGCCGGTTGCGCCCTTTCACGTGCAGGACTTGCCAATTACCGGGCCTGAGATGGCCAAGCTGGCGGAATGTACTGTCCACGAACTCCGCGCAGATGGCCTCAAACTGGTTTCCCGAGGTCTGTCCGGCCGCGCGCTCACCGACGGTCTCCGCCTTCAGCAGATCTGCGATTCCCTTCGCGAGCTTGATGCTCGTCTGATTGGAACTGTCGCAATTGCTGGGTCTGCCCTGCGGATCGATAGTCAGGCAGCTTTGCAGCAGAGCGTTGTGGAAGGCCTTTCGAGCCTCTGCGAACTCAACGCGCCCGTACATCAGGCAACCCTGATGACGCGCTTGGCGGCCAAGGCAATGCCGATCTGACTCGCCACGGCCCGAGCGACGGGAGGCGGGAAGGCGTTGCCAATCTGCCGATAGGCCGCGGTCTTGCGTCCCGAGAACTGCCAGTCATGCGGGAAGCCCTGGATGCGCGCGGTCATCTGCGTCGTCAGGCGCGGCATTCCAACGAAGTCTGGGCCCGGCGCCGCATCCCAGAGCCCGCGACCATCCACGCCGAGAGACTCCCATGCACGACGAGCACGAGTAGGACCGAGATCGGGGCCACCGTGCTTCTTAGAGCCACCCACTAGCGTCGGTGCGATGGAGTTGGCTCGTTCGCGCCACTGGTCAACTCCGCGCCAGTCGTTTGCCGCCATCAAGTCGTAGAGCAATTCACCGACGGTCGGAGGCTCAATGGCCTGCGGAACCGGCCATTCGAAATGATCAGCAACATCCTTTCGGATGCCCACAAAGACGACCCGTGGCCGCAGCTGAGAGACACCGAAGTCCGATGCGCTTAGTAACCGCCAACCCGAGACGTAGCCGAGACTCTTCAACTGTCGCTCGACCTTGTCCCGGTAGTCTTCGAACACAGCGTCAAGAAGCCCGCGCACGTTCTCGAGCATGACGGCTCGAGGCCGACACTCATCGACCAGACGGATAGCTTGAGGGAACAGATCACGCTCGTCATCTGCGCCCAGTTGCTTGCCGGCCTTGGAAAACGGAGGACACGGCACGCCGCCTGCGAGAAGATCTACTCCTTTGTAGGGTGTAGCATCAAATGCGTGCAAGTCGCCCTCGATCACGTTCCAGCTGGGGCGGTTGAGCCGCAGAGTCTGGCAAGCCGCGGGCTCGATCTCAACGAGCGCCGTATGGTCGAATCCAGCGAGCTCGAGGCCCAGGGCCTGGCCACCCGCTCCCGAACAAATCTCGACTGAACTGAAGCTCAAGATGCTGTCTCCCTCTAACCGCAGAGTGCTCTCACAGACACATCTGGATACTAGCAGGCTTGTCGACGCGCTGGGTGACTGCCGTGCGTCTGACGTGTCCAGAATACACGCACACATGTTCGTATTCCAGCGGAATGCCTGATGTCCCGCACTGCATCCAACGAGCGGGTCCAGTCACTCGACCGTCGCAGTGTAGGCCGAGCGCAAGTCCTCTTTGAGAGCTCTAATCCGCAGGTCAGCCCGCCTATTTCGCAACCGGCGGGCTGTCCGTGAAATCGGGCGACAAATCGGGCGACAAGTCGATCTCGATGATCGATTCCTGATTCCGGGCGCCGAAATGGCATTGAAATGGCCTCTGAGCTGCGGCTTTGTCCTCTGCGCGCCTCTCAGGATGGCATGATTTGATACCCAATTCTATGCACGAAAATGGGGATTTCAGGCCTCTGACCTGCGGTTTTATGGTGCCCCCAAGGGAATTCGAATCCCTGTTGCCGCCTTGAAAGGGCGGAGTCCTTGGCCGCTAGACGATGGGGGCCTGTATGCACTTGGTGGGCCGTGCAGGTCTCGAACCTGCGACCTTGGGATTAAAAGTCCCCTGCTCTGCCAGCTGAGCTAACGGCCCGTGACCTGCACATTCCATGCCGCGTCCGGGAGGATCGGCCCGAAAGCGCAAGGGGTAGTTTACCACGGAGGCCCCTCGGGTCAACGCGCGCCCGGGCGGCACGGCGGGTCGCCGCACGGCGCGTGCGAGCGGGGGCATCGGACGAACCCGTATAATCGCTCTTGTCACCCGCCGCCACTCGAAGGGGCATCCATGACCATCCTCGGTTTCGAGATACCGCCCGACACGCTGACGCGCGTCCTCGTGATAGCGGCGATCGTGCTTGCCACACTCGTGCTGATGCGGATCGCCGGACGCCTCGTCCGCCGCTCGATGGCGGCCACCGAAGCCCTGCCCGCAACGAGCATCCTCGTCAACATAACGCGAGCAGCCGTGCTCATCATCGGGGCTCTCGCGATCCTCTCGGTGCTCGACATCTCGATCACCCCGGTGATCACCGCACTCGGCGTCGGCGGTCTGGCGGTTGCGCTCGCGCTGCAGGACACGCTTGGCAACCTGTTCGCCGGACTCCAGATGATCGCATCGCGACAGATCAGGCCCGGCGACTACCTGTTGCTCGACACCGGCCAGGAGGGCACCGTCGTGGACGTGGCGTGGCGCACCACGACGCTTCGCACACAGGCGGACAACCTCGTGATCGTGCCCAACGGCAAGCTCGCGCAGGCGATCGTCACGAACTTCCGCCTGCCCGGCGAGCCGCTCTCGGTCTACGTCGAGTTCGGCGTGACGTACGCGACCGACCTTGAGCGCGCGGAAGCGGTCGCAACCGAGGTGGCGCGCAGCGTCATGGCCGAGCTGCATCCGAACATGACGGACTACGAAGCGATCGTCCGCTGCCGCGCGTTCGCGGACTCACAGATCACGATGCTCGCCGTACTTCGCGTCACCGAGTACGGGGACCAGTACCCGCTGCGCAGCGAGTTCATCAAGCGGCTTCACGAGCGCTTCGCCGCCGAGGGGATTGACTTTGCCTTCCCCACGCGCACGGTGCACCTGGTTCAGGAGTAGGCGCTAGAGGTTCTCTATCGTGCGAGCGAGGCGACGGTCGAACGTGAGAACGACGTCTCCGTCGAGCGCCCGAGCGGCAAGGATACAGTCCACGATTCCGAGCCGGGGGTGCTGCTGCACGAGGCGAAGTGCCTGCTCGGCCACCGGCGGGTCCCAGGCGATCAACTCCTCGGTCTGGAGGACGGCCTGCAGGATCTCGGCCACGACACTCCTGTCCATCTTGTAGGACGACTCGAGTACCCAACAGGTCTCCACGAGGACGCTCTCATCCACGATCAGGGGGCCGTACTCCCGGGCATGCGCGACGATCAGCGCACGCTCACGAGACCGATCGGGTATGACCGCGGCGAGCAGCACGTTCGTGTCCAGGTGCGCCGTCATTCGCTGGCCCGAGTATGCCGCCCGGGGCTGACGATGAGGGGCTCGTCGGCCAGATCGTCCGGCTCCATACTGCCGAAGTACGCTGCGAGCGATTCCTCCCTGGCCGCCTGTGACGGTGCCCCATGCGGTAGTACGTCGGTGAACCGTTCGAGCACCTGAACGAGACTCGGCCGCTTGCGCACCACGACGTAATCCGCCTGAACCTCGAACGCGAGCACGTCACCCTTCTCAAGGTCGAGCGCGCTGCGCACCTCGGCAGGTATGGTGACCTGCCCCTTTGACGATATCTTGGCGTTCGGCACGATGAGCTCCCGTCGCCGTCGCGAGATTCCTTACATGGGGGCGTATTCCTTACTCCAGAGGCTACTCCTTACCTCTGACATGAGCAAGGGACGTCCGGCTGTGGACGCTGCGCGTCAGCCTAGTGCCGGAAGTGGCGGTAGCCGGTGAACACCATCGACACGCCGAGGCGGTTGGCCCGTGCGATGACCTCGTCGTCGCGGATTGACCCGCCGGGCTGGATGAAGGCGGTCACACCGGCCTCGGCACAGACCTCGAGGGTGTCGGGGAACGGCATGAAGGCGTCCGAAGCGCAGACCGCGTCGCGCACCTTGTCGCCCGCCGCCTCAACGGCGATCCGCGCCGAGTTCACGCGGTTCATCTGACCCGCGCCAACGCCGATGGTGGCGAAATCCTTGGCGAGCAGGATGGCGTTGCTCTTCACGCTCTTGACCACGCGCCACGCGAAGAGCAGCTGCTCCATCTCGGCGGCGGTCGGCTGGGCGATCGTGACCACGCGGAAGCGCGACTGGTCCTCGGCCACGCTGTCGGAGTCCTGGATGAGCATGCCGCCCTCGACGGCGCGCGACTCGTAGTGGCCTCCGACCGGCCGGATGCCGCCGGTGGCCAGCACCCGTAGCTTGCGCTTGTCGTCGAGCAGCTCCAGCGCAGCGGGCTCGTACTCGGGCGCGATCATCACCTCGACGAACTGCTTGTTCTCGAAAATGGCGCGGATCACGTCGGCCGTGACGGTCCGATTGAACGCCATGACGCCGCCGTACGCCGAGACCGGGTCGCTCTCGTGCGCGCGCAGGTACGCGGTCACGAGGTCGCCCGCAATCGCCACACCGCAGGGGTTGGTGTGCTTGACGATCACGCACGCCGGCTCCTCGAACTCGCGGACTGCCGTCCAGCACGCGTCGGTGTCGAGGATGTTGTTGTAGCTGAGCTCCTTGCCCTGCAGCTGGGTCGCACGCGCGAGCGTGTGCTCCTTGCCGTCGGCAAACCGGTAGAACGCCGCATCCTGGTGCGGGTTCTCGCCATAGCGCAGACTCTGGACCTTCTGAAGCCGGAAGCGGACCTCATCCGGGAAGCGCGCCTTGCCGTACTCGGAGAGGTACATCCAGATCGCGCTGTCGTACGCGCTCGTGAGATGGAAGGCGGCTGACGCCAGCCGGCGGCGGGTCTCGCGCGTGGTGGCGCCACCCGTGGTGCGCATCTCCTTGAGCACCGCGGTGTAGTCGGCCGGGTCGGTCACCACCGTCACCGACTCGAAGTTCTTCGCCGCCGAGCGCAGCATGCTCGGCCCGCCGATGTCGATGTTCTCCACCGCGTCCTCGAGCGTCACGCCGTCGCGCGCCACCGTGGCCTCGAACGCGTAGAGGTTCACGACCACGAGGTCGATGAGCCCGATGCCGTGCGCCTCGGCCTGGGCCATGTGCTCGGCGGAGTCACGCCGGGCGAGCAGGCCGCCGTGCACCTTGGGATGGAGCGTCTTCACGCGACCGTCCATCATCTCGGGGAAGCCGGTGAGGTCGTCGATAGGACGCACGGGCACGCCGGCATCCTCGAGCGCTTTGGCGGTGCCGCCGGTGGAGACGATCTCCACGCGGAACTCGTTGGAGAGCGCCTTGCAGAACTCGGCTACGCCCGTCTTGTCGGTGACCGAGACGAGTGCGCGCTTGATGGTGACGGCGTCCATGGTTCCCCCTCTAGGTGGCGATGCGTACGATGCGGCCGTTGAGGCTCACGCGCCCTGCGGCGATGAGACCGATGGCCTCGGGGAGCAGCCGATGCTCCACCGCGTGGATCTTCGCCTCGAGCGTGGCGAGCGTGTCGCCCTCCTCGATGTGGACGGCCTCCTGGCAGATGATCGGCCCGCGGTCGAAGACCTCGTCGGCGAAGTGGACCGTCACGCCGGTGACCTTGACGCCATACTCGAACGCGTCACGGATGGCCGACGCGCCCGCAAACGATGGCAGAAGCGCCGGATGCAGGTTGATGACGGCGCCAGGAAACGCTTTGAGGACCTCGGGGCCGAGCAGGCGCATGTAGCCCGCCATCACCACGAGACCGACCTCATGCTCCTCGAGCGTCTCGCGGATGGCGCGGTTGTAGGCGTCCCGATCGCGGTAGTCAGCGATGTCCAGGTGCACGGCCGGAATCCCCGCCCTGCGCGCACGCTCGAGGCCGAAGGCGCCGGACTTGTTGGAGATGACGACCGCCACGCGGGCGTCGAGCGTATCGCTCGCACACGCATCGATGACGGCTTGGAGGTTGGTGCCGCTGCCCGAGATGAGCACGCCGAGCGCGAGGCGCTCGTCGGGCTCCGGGATGTCGATGTGTCCCCAGAGATCCGGCGCGGCCTCGGGCTCACGCATAGCGGACCACTCCCGAACCCTCCACGATCTCCCCGATCTCGCTCACCGATTCGCCGAGCTCGCGGAGCTTCGCTGCCGCGGCTGGCGCATGTTTGGGGTCGAGCACGAGGGCGAAACCCACCCCCATGTTGAAGGTGCGGTACATGGCGTCGTCATCGATGCCGGCGGCCTCCTGCACGAGCCCGAAGATCTGCGGGACCTTCCACGAACCGCGCACCACGCGCGCGTCGCACGCCTCGGGCAGCACGCGGTCGAGGTTCTCGGTGATGCCGCCACCGGTGATGTGCGCCATGCCTTTCACCGGTACCTCGGTAAGCGTGGCGAGCACGGCTTTCACGTAGATACGCGTGGGGGTGAGCAGCAGGTCGCCGAGTGTCACGCCGCCAAGATCGACCCGCGGCAGGGCGAGTTCGTCCTCGCGGTCCTCGACGAGCACCTTGCGCACGAGCGAGAAGCCGTTGGAGTGAAGCCCGCTCGAGGCGAGCCTGAGGATGACGTCGCCGGGCTCGATCGATTCGCCGGTGACCATCTTCGGCCGATCCACCGCGCCCACGCAGAAGCCGGAAAGGTCGTAGTCGTCCGGGTCCATCGTGCCGGGGTGCTCGGCCATCTCACCGCCGACGAGCGCGCAGCCCGCCTGGATGCACCCATCGGCGATGCCGGCTACGATGCGCTCCATGCGGGCCGAGTGGAGTTTGCCCACGGCCACGTAGTCGAGGAAGAAGAGCGGCTCGGCCCCGGAGACCAGGATGTCGTTGACACACATGGCCACGAGGTCGATGCCCACGGTGTCGTGCCGGTCGAGCAGCTGCGCGAGCTTGAGCTTGGTGCCCACGCCGTCGGTGCCGCTCACCAGCACCGGATCGGCCATCTCCTTGAGCTTCGATGCCGAGAACAGCCCGCCGAAGCCGCCGATGTCGCCGATCACCTCGGGCCGGTACGTCGCGCGGACGTGGCTCCGGATGTGCTCGACGGCCCGCGCGCCTTCCGCGGTGTCCACGCCGGCGGCGCGGTAGTCGATCGGATTCCCCGGACGGTCGTTCCCCATGGTCTCCCCTCGGAAGGCCGGCGCGAGCGAGTCGCACGCGTGCATTGTACCAGCCGAGTATCGCATGCGCGGACGAGCGGAGCTTCCCGCTGCGTAGTCCTCGGCGGGGGCCCTCGGCGCCTCGGACGACGTGCGTCCTCGACGCCTCCCCCGCCTGCGGAGTGACTCCGCGGGAAGCTCCGCTCGTCCGCACGTCCTACCCGATCGCGCCGCCGATGGTCGAGATGGCGAGCGCGAGGGCCGCAGCGATCGCGGCAGCGGCAAGCCAGCCGGTGCCGTGGGTGACGCGACGGCCCACGGTGGCGCCCACGAGCGTCGGGACGATGTAGCCGATCGCGAGCGTTCCGGCAGCCCACACGGCGATCAGCACCCACGGAGCCCAGGATGGCACCCCGGCTCCCGACACCGACTCCGGCCACGCGATGGACGCGACGCCGTCGTGCAGGTCACGGGCGCGGGCGAGGATGCGAAGCCCGTCGCCGACGAGCCAGCCGATGGCGAGGACTGCGGCAGCGGAGCGGACACGCTCGCGCGGCGCGCGCGGATACCCCGCGATCGCGGCAGCAACGGCTGCGGAGACCGCAGCGAAGAGCGGGTTGAACTGGAGCGCGAATCGGATGCCCTCGAGCGCGGCGGCGAGTGCCGCGCCTGCGTCACTCACGCGCCCGGCTCCAGGCTGAGCTTGCCGCGGCGGACCGCTTCGGGCACCTCGATCGGATAGTCACCGGTGAAGCACGCGGTGCAGAACTGCTCGGCAGGACGCCCGGTGGAAGCCACGAGGTCGTCGAGCTGCAGATAGGCGAGCGAGTCGGCGCCGATGAAGTCGCGGATCTCATCCACGCTGTGGCTGCTTGCGATGAGCTGCTCCTGCGTGTCCGTGTCGATGCCGTAGAAGCACGGCCAGACGACCCGGGGCGAGGTAAGCCGCAGGTGGACCTCGGTGGCTCCGGCGTCGCGCAGCAGCTGGACGATCTTCTTCGAGGTGTTGCCGCGGACGATCGAGTCGTCGACCACCACGAGGCGCTTGCCCGCGATGATGTGCCGGAGCGGGTTGAGCTTGAGCCGGATGCCCTGCTGCCGGAGCGACTGCGTGGGCGAGATGAACGTGCGCCCCACGTAGCGGTTCTTCACGAGCCCCTCGCCGTACGGGATGCCGCTCGCCTGGGCGTAGCCGACCGCGCCGGGAACGCCGGAGTCCGGCACGCCGATGACGAGGTCGGCCTCGATCGGGGCCGTGGCGGCGAGCGCCGCCCCCTGCCGGCGGCGCGCCTCGTACAGCGAGCAGTCGTAGAGCACGCTGTCGGGCCGAGCGAAGTACACGAACTCGAAGATGCACAGGCTCGGCTTGCCCGGAGGCACCGCCTGCTCGCTGTCCAGGTTGCCGTCGCGCACACGGACGAGCTCGCCGGGCGCTACGTCGCGAACGTACTCGGCGCCGACGATGTCGAGCGCGCAGGTCTCCGAGGCGATGACCCAGCCGCTGTCACCGGGCAGACGCCCGATTGAGAGCGGGCGTACACCATGAGCATCACGGAACGCATAGAGCGCCTCCTCGGACATCATCACCACCGCGTACGCACCGCGCATCATGCGCATCGCATCGCGGATGCCGCCCCGGATCGAGCTGTGCGCCTGGGTGAAGTGGTCCACGAGGCGGACGATGACCTCGGAGTCGGTGGTGGATCGGAACCGCGCGCCGAGCGCGTGCAGCTCCTCGCGGAGCGATACGGTGTTGACGAGGTTGCCGTTGTGGGCGAGCGCGATGGTGTTGGGACCGATCGACGAGATCATCGGCTGCGCGTTCTCCCATTTCTTGGAGGCGCCGGTGGTGGAGTAGCGCGTGTGTCCCACCGCGATGTGACCCTGCAGCGACGTCAGGTCGCTCTCGGTGAACACCTGCGGCACGAGACCGAGGTTCTTCACGACCGTGAGGCTGTGGCCGTCCGCCACCGCGATTCCCGCCGACTCCTGGCCGCGGTGCTGCAGCGCGTGCAGCCCGAAGTACGCAAGCCGTGCGACGTCCTCCCCCTCGGCCCACACACCGAACACGCCGCAGGCCTCTTCGGGGCGCTCGGGGCGGTCGCTCAGGATCCAGTCGTCACCTGCGGGATCCTGGCTGCCGGTAGCGTCGTGCGTGTCGCTCATGGGCGCGTTACGCATCCTCATCGCATCGGAGGGGTCGAACGGGAAGTAGGATAACACGCGGCCCACTGGGACGTCCGTGTCACCATGGTATGCCGGGCAACGACGCCCGGATGCAGTGGCGCTACGCGCTGGGTGCGGCTCTCAGCTCCCTGTCTCGGTCGACGCCACGACCACGATCTGGCCCGACATCATCGCCATGCCGCAGGTCATGGGGTAGGTGCCCGGCTCGCTGGCGGGCAGCATGACCTCGGTCACCCCGTTGGGCGCGAGCGCCACGCTCACGCCGAGGTTGGGGATCACGAGCTCGTCGCTGCACGTGTTGGCCTCGCGGCGGTCCACGACCAGACGGACCGGCCGACCGGCGGGCACCACCACGGACGCGGGGAAGTACTGCACGCTCTGGATGACGAGCGGAACCTCCGCCACGCCGTCAGCACCCTCGTTGAAGACAGCTGTGACCTCGGCCTGACGCGGGCCGGAGAGCGCGCTCATGAGCGTCTGGGAGTTCACGGGGAAGCCAGTGATGAGTGCCGCGCGGTTGAGGAACACGAGGCCCGAGATGATGACCGCGCCGACGAGCACGAGGTTCAGCCGCTGACGCCAGCGCGCGGGCACGAGGCTCGAGGCGGTACCGAACGCGAGCATCACCGGAGCGGTACCGATGCCGAACGCGAGCATGGTGATCGCCCCGGAAAGCGCGCTGCCGCTCGTGGCGGCCACGAGCTGCGCAGCCTGGAGCGGGGCACACGGCATGAGGCCGGTGAGCAGGCCGAAGGAGACCGGGACGGCGAGCGAGTTCCCGCTCTCGGCGCCGTCGGCCGACCTCCTGCGCAGGCGTGAGAGCGCACGCACGAGCGCCTGCGGCGGACGGGGCGTGAGCTTCAGCGCCCAGGGCACGCGGCCGGTCATGCCGAGTCCAAGCACGATCATGAACAGGCCGGCGGCGACCATCACGTACGGGCGGACGCCGTCGACGTCGAAGAACGATCCGATGGCGCCGAGAAGCAGCCCGACGACGGTGTAGCTCGCGATCTTTGCACCCTGGTAGGCGAGATTCGGTGCGAGCCGATCGCGCCAGCCCGCGCCCTCGCCACAGCTCACGGCGTACGTCACGACCATCGGACCGCACATCGAGATGCAGTGCACGCTCGTGGCGAGACCGAGGGCGAACGCCGATGCGATGAGTGTGTTCATGACCCGACCCTCGCCATGCTCGGGCGAAAGCGGCGCAGCATGAGCGAGCTCGTCACGACGCTCACACTCGAGAGGGCCATGGCCGCGCCGGCCAGCTCCGGCTTGAGCAACCCGAGTGCCGCCACCGGGATGCCGAGGGTGTTGTAGCCGAGCGCCCAGAAGAAGTTCTGGCGGATCTTGCCCATCGTGCGCTTTGAGAGCTCGATGGCGGTCACCACGTCGCGGAGGTCGTTGCGGATGAGCACGATGCCGCCCGTCTCCACGGCCACATCGGTTCCGGCGCCCATGGCGATGCCCACGTCGGCGGCCGCGAGCGCCGGCGTGTCGTTGATGCCGTCGCCGACCATCGCCACCACGTGACCGCGCTCCTGCAGCGCCGTCACCTCGGCGGCCTTGTCCTCGGGCAGCACCTCGGCGAGTACGTGGTCGGCCGGGATGCCTGCGCCCTCGGCGATCGCCTCGGCTGTGCGACGGTTGTCGCCGGTGATCATGTAGACCTCGATGCCCATGCCGGCCAGGCGGGCCACCGCTTCCGCCGAGTCGGTCTTGAGCGTGTCGGCCACGGCGATGATGCCGGCGAGCGTGCTGCCGTCCGTGCCGACCAGCATAACGGTCTTGCCCTCGGCCTCGAGCGCCGCGATCCGCTCCTCGGCAGAGGTGATGTCGATGCCGTCGCGCGCCATGAGCCGGCGGTTGCCGAAGGCGACGCGTACGCCGCCGACGGTGCCCTCAACACCGTGACCGGGGACCGCGGCGAAGCCCACGGCCGAGGGAGCCTCGACGCCGGCCTCGCGGGCATGTGCGAGCACCGCCTCGGCGAGCGGGTGCTCGCTCCCGCGCTCGAGCGCGGCCGCGAGCGAGACGAGACTCGCCGCGTCCCAGCCCCCGGCAGGCTGCACGTCGGTCACGACCGGCGTGCCGTGCGTCAGCGTGCCGGTCTTGTCGAAGACGATCGCCGAGATCTTGTGCGCTGTCTCGAGCGCTTCGCCGCTCTTGATGAGGATGCCGTTCTCGGCGCCCTTGCCGGTACCCACCATGATGGCGGTTGGCGTAGCCAGGCCGAGCGCGCACGGGCACGCGATGACGAGGACCGACGTTCCCGCCAGGAGCGCGCGCACGAAGGGCGTCACGGCCGCGTAGAACTCCGCGTCCACGAAGCGCGGCACGACGAGAAGCCACACGAGGAACGTCACCACGGCGATGCCCACCACCGCCGGCACGAACACGGCGCTGATGCGATCGGCGAAGCGCTGCACCGGCGCCTTGGAGCCCTGCGCGTCCTCCACGAGCCGCACGATGCGCGCGAGCGCGGTGTCCGCCCCTACCTTCGTGGCCCGGAATCGGAAGCTCCCGAGCTTGTTGAGCGTAGCGCCGATGACCGCATCGCCGGGGTGCTTCTCAACGGGGATCGACTCGCCGGTGAGCATCGACTCGTCCACCGCCGAGCCGCCCTCGGTGACCACGCCGTCAACCGGCACCTTCTCGCCGGGCCGGACGATCACGAGGTCGCCCACGACCACCTGCTCGACGGGGACGTCGATCTCCTCGCCGCCGCGCACGACACGCGCCGTGGTGGCCGCAAGACCCATGAGTGCCTTGATAGCGTCGGACGTGCGACCCTTCGCGCGTGCCTCGAGGAGCTTGCCCAAGATGACGAAGGCGATGAGCACCGCGCTCGTCTCGTAGAAGACCGGCTCGTGCGCAAGTGGAGGCACGAACGTGGCCGCCACGCTGTAGAAGTACGCAGCGCTCGTGCCGAGCGCGACGAGCGTGTCCATGCTGCCGGTGCGCCGTTTGAGCGCATGCCAGAAGCCGCGATAGAACTGCCAGCCGGCGATGAACTGGACGGGTGTGGCGAGCACGAACGCGATGTACTTGCCCACCATCATGGTGTCCCAGGCGCCGCCGAAAACCACGCCGAGCAGCGCCGCTGCAGCGGCGGGCACGCCGGACATGAACGGCTCGAACATCATCAGCACGAGTGGCACTGCAAGCGAACCCGAGAGCAGGAGCAGCTGCTGCTGGTGACGCGTGTGCGCCTCCTGCGCCTCGCGCTGCGCGTCAGTCGTCTCCCCGGGAGCCCCGTCGGCACGGACAGATGCCTTGTAGCCCACACCGTTCACAGCCGAGATGAGCGCGTCAACAGTGATCACGGCGGGGTCGAATGTCACCGTGGCCGTCTCGTTGGCGAGGTTCACGACCGCCGAGGACACGCCGGCCAGACGCCCGAGCGTGCGCTCGACGACGGCCTGGCACGAGGCACAGGTCATGCCGGCCACGTCGAGCGTGACCTTGCCCTCGGAGGATCCCGCGGCCTCGGCGAGCGGCATGGCACCGTAGCCGGCGGCTTTGACCGCCGCGACGATGTCGTCCTCCGAGACCACCGAGGGATCGAAGTCCACCGTCAGGCGCTCGGTGGCGAGGTTGACCGAAGGGCCCGCCGTGCCCGGCAGGCGCTCGACCGTCTTCTCCACCACGCGCACGCACGAGGCGCACGTCATCCCATCGACCGCGAAGGTCGCCGTCTGCATGCCACTGGCCGGCGTTTCGTGCTGCGCCGCATCTTCAGCGGTCTCCCGCGTCGTCATCATCCTGCTCGCCTTCGTCTCGCTCGCACCGTATGTCTGCACGCTCGAACACGTACAGCGGGACCGGTGGGGCCTGCAGAGCCGCCATCTCATCTGTCGGATGAGACTCCGTGACTCCACGCAGCGCATCCTGAAGACAGGTTAACGCCGCCGCGAGCGAGAGTGCGAATCCAGTGCCAAACGAACCTGGATGGCTCAGGCGCCGATCTCACCCGTCAGGCGATTGAGGAGTCGCTCGGCCTGAGCCCGGACCTCAGGGTTGTCGGAACGCAGCGCCTCCCCAACGAGCGCCCACGCGCTCTCGTCGATGACCGCCCGCAGACGCTCGATGGCGGCATCCCGGACATGGGGGTCGGGTGACCGCACGCGGTCGCGAAGCGCACGGAGCTCACCGGCGTCAAGCGGCATGTCGGGCGCTCTCGTCGGAGTGATCGTGGAGGCGCCACAGAAGGTAGACGAGGCCAGCCGCGAAGAAGACCACGAGCACGGGAGCCAGGATCGCGGCAGCCGACAGGGCCACGGCGCCGACATCCTCGGCCGCGCTCACCACCGGGGCACCCGCCCCGGCCGTCGTCACATTGACCGCCGGCCGCGCCGTCGCCTTCACTGCGTGCACGCCGCCAGCGAGCAGGACGCCGGCAAGCACGAGCAGCCAGGGACTGACATTGCTCGCACTCCCCACAGAAGCCACCGCGACGATGCCACCGGCCGCGGGACGGATGAACGTCTGGATGACGTCGTTCACGTGGTCGACCGCGGGCACCTTGTCGGCGACGATCTCGATCACGAGCAGCACCGCGATCACCGCGATCATCCACCACTCGCCGAGGACACCGAACGGCTCCCGGAGTGTCAGCAGCTCGAATCGCTCGGCGAGTGCAACCGCCAGAAGCGGGATGTAGGCGTTCAGTCCTGCGGGGACCGCGAGGCCGAGCGCGGTCAGGATCTCCACGTCGAGCCCCCTCTCACACGCCTCCGTGAACGAGCCGCTCGAGCGTGGGTCCGTAGGCCGCACGCAGGTCGTCGAGCGACACGTCCGCGTGTCCGTCGATCACGAGGCGGTCCCCGCCCACCGTGCCGATCTGAACGCACGGCGTCGCGTGCGTGACCGCCAGTGTCTTGAGCGCATCGTAGTGACCCGCCGCAACCGTCACGACCACGCGCGCCTGCGATTCGCTGAACAGCGCCACGGCCCCGGGGAGGTCACTTCCGGCGCTCACGCGCGCACCGATGTCGCCGGCGATGCAGCACTCCGCAAGCGCAACGGCCAGACCGCCCTCGGAGCAGTCATGCGCCGAACGAACGATGCCGGTCCGGATCGCGGTCACGAGCAGGTCGACGAGCAGGTGTTCGTCCACGAGATCGATCTTGGGCGGAGCGCCGGAGACAATGCCATGGACGACCTTGAGGTACTCGCTGCCGCCGAGTTCGGCCTTCGTCCGGCCGAGGAGCACCACCACGTCGCCTTCTGAAGCGAACGCCATCGTGCAGTGGTCCTCGATGTCATCCAGCACGCCGACGAGACCCACCGTCGGGGTCGGGTAGATCGGCTGGCCGAAGCTCTCGTTGTAGAAGCTGACGTTGCCGCTGATGACCGGTACGCCGAACGCTGTACAAGCGTCGGCGAGCCCCTCCACCGCCTGCCGGAACGTCCAGAACACCTCGGGCTTCTCGGGGTTGCCGAAGTTGAGGCAGTCGGTGATGGCCGCAGGCCGACCACCCGAGCAGGCCACATTGCGAGCGGCCTCGCAGAACGCGATCTGGGCGCCGGTGTACGGGTCCAGGTAGCAGTAGCGCCCGTTGCAGTCACTCGAGACGGCGATTCCGCGCGTGGTCATCTCTCCCCGGCCCGTATCGCCGATGCGGAGTACGGCCGCGTCGCTGCCGGGCAGGACGACCGTGTTGAGCATCACCTGGTGGTCGTACTGCTGCCAGATCCAGCTGCGCGAGCATATGTTGGGGCTTGCGAGCACTTCGAGCAGTGTGGCCGAAAGCGCGTCGCGTCCCTCCGGGTGGCTGAGCGAGCGGACGGGGTCGAAGGCCTGGACCTCGTCGAGATAGGCGGGGCGCTCGGCCTCCGGGTGGTACACCGGTGCATCGTGGGCAAGCGTGGCGGCAGGCATGTCGGCCACGACCGCGTCTCCCTCGCGGACCACGAAACGCCCGGTGCCGGTAACCTCACCGATCACGGTTGAGCGCAGGCCCCACTTCGTGCAGACCGCCTGCGCGGCGTCGAGATCCTCCGGCGTCACGATCGCCAGCATGCGTTCCTGGCTCTCGGAGACCATGATCTCGAAGGGCTTCATATTCTCCTCGCGCTGCGGGACCTTCATCACATCGATGTCGAGGCCCACGCCCCCACGGCTCGCCATCTCGCTCGCGCTCGAGGTGAGTCCGGCCGCGCCGAGATCGCCAAGCGCCACGAGCAGCTTGGCATCGAGCAGTTCGAGGCACGCCTCGATGAGCAGCTTCTCCTCGAAGGGGTCGCCCACCTGCACGCTCGGGCGCTTGTCCTCGGCCTTCTCGTCGAACTCCTGGCTCGCGAGCGTCGAGGCGCCGCCGATGCCGTCGCGACCGGTGGTCGAGCCGATGAGCAGCACGAGGTTGCCGGGGCCGGCCGCCACCGCGCGCGTGAGGTTCTCCTCGCGCATGAGACCGATGGCCATCGCATTGATCAGGCAGTTGCCCTCGTACGCTTCATCGAAGTACACCTCACCGCCCACGGTGGGCACGCCGAGGCAGTTTCCGTAGCCGCCGATGCCGGCCACCGCACCCTCGAACAGGTAGCGCTGCCTCGGCTTGTCGAGCGTGCCGAAGCGCAGGCTGTCGAGCGAGGCTATCGGCCGCGCGCCCATCGTGAAGATGTCGCGGATGATGCCGCCCACGCCGGTGGCAGCACCCTGGTACGGCTCGATAGCGCTCGGGTGGTTGTGGCTCTCCATCTTGAACGCCACCGCCCAGCCGTCACCCACGCTGATGACGCCCGCATTCTCGCCAGGGCCCTGGAGTACGTGATCGCCTGAGGTCGGGAAGAGCTTCAGCGTGGTGCGCGAGTGCTTGTAGGAGCAGTGCTCGCTCCACATCAGCGAGTACATGTAGAGCTCGGTCACGCTCGGCGCACGGCCGAGGATCTCCACGACCTTCTCGTACTCGTCGAGCTTGAGACCGAGCTCGACGGCGAGTTTGGGGGCGAGTTGGGGGCTCAGGTCCTCACGCATGCGGCGGCTCCTCGAGGCGCGCGGGCGGCTTCGCTCGCATTGTACCCGAGCGTCGCCGTGCGCGGCGGCGCAGAGCGTTACCAGGGGCGGTGTCTGGTGCGCCACGCGTGAGTCCTGGATCGCTAGTGCTGCAGCTGCCAGACGTACGCCCCGGTGCGGTCGATGTAGCCGAGGTCCATGCCCCGGCGCACCGCGGCGAGGCCGCCCACGAAGGGCCGCGCGTCCTCCCACTGCGGCTCGATGACCCACTCGCCCGTAGCGTCGATGTAGCCCATCCGGCCCTGTGAGTCGAGCACGGGCGCCAGGCCGTCCGAGAACCAGTACGTGCCCTCGAACTGCTCACCGATGACCAGACGTCCGGCGCTGTCAATGAAGCCTACGTAGTAGCCCGTGGACGTGCCGGCGAGGCCCTCGGCGAACTCATAGGCCGACGTGAACCGCGGCTCGATCACCATGCGGCCGGACGTATCGATGTAGCCGGCTACGTTCACATCGGCGGGCGACACCGCGGCCAGCCCCTCGGAAAACTCCCACGCGTAGGCGAACTGCGGCTCGATGACCCACTCGCCGGCCGCGTCGATGTAGCCCCAGCGGTCGTCGACCATCACCGGCGCGAGCCCACCGGAGAAGTCTCCCGCGCTCTGGAACGCCGGGTCTATGACGAGATCGCCGGACACGTCGATGTACCCGAAGGCGCCGTCGCGCACCACGGCCGCGCGCCCGTCCCGGAAGGGATAGCCGAACTCCCAGGCGGGCTCGATGACGACCGTGCCGCGCCAGTCCACGTAGCCGACCGGGCCCCACTCCTCCTCCTGGAACGCCGCGAGCCCGTCGCTGAAGTCGTCGAGGTACGTGTACTGCGGCTCGATGACGATCTCACCCCGTCCGTCGATGGCACCCCACAGGCCATTCACGCTCACCGCGTAGCGCATGCCGCTGTCCTCGGGCTCACCCTCGGGCTCCTCGACGGCCATCCCGTCGCCGTCGCTCGCACCCGTCCCGTCGGCCGGCTGCCCGGTGGTCCCGGACGGTGTCTCCGGCGCGCCCCGGTCGCGGCCGAAGAGCCACCAGGCCGAGAACACACCTGCGGCGAGGACCGCCAAAGCGAGCACGATGACCGCCACGATGAGCCCGGTGCGCCGGCGCTTGGCAGGCGATGCGGGCTGCGGGCCCGCTGGCACCGTCACAGCCGCAGGGGTCGGGGACGTCGCAGGGGGTTCGCTCGGTGGCGGCGCAGCGGGCCGCTCGACCACTCCAGGCTCCGGCGGGAGCGAGGGAAGTTCAGCGCCGCAGCGGTCGCAGAAGCGGTCGTCCTCGGCCACTCGAGCACCGCAGTTCGGACAGAACAAGGCGGACTCCCCTCTTAGCGTGTGACGGCCGCCCGGCGAGCCAGCAGCGTGGCACCGGCTGCCAGGGACAGGCCCACGGAGAAGTACAGGGTCGTGTAGGCATAGGCCACGACACCGCGCCCGGCCGCGACCGAGAGGATTTGGACCAGCACCAACGTGACCGCCCAGACGATGATGGTCAGCGCCGACGAGCGCGTGACCACGGCACCATCGCCGACCTCAAGGGCCACGGTGCGGCTTGAGACGACGCCGAGGGCCACGCCACCGGCGAGCATGAGCATAGCGAGCCACCAGGGCGGATCGAGTTTGACGAAGACGCTGTAGACGCCGAGCACCGCGAGCGGGGTCAGCGCTTGGATCACCGTGGCCCGTACGGAGAAGCGCTGTCGCCGACCGACGGCACGGACCATGAGCACCGCCGAGACGATCACGAGCGGGATCGAGAGCGCCGCGAGCACCTTCATCGCCCAGTACCAGATGTCCTGGAGCAGCGCCACGCCCGTCACCTGCCCTTCACCGGGGTGCCGCATGAGGAGCAGAACAGGCTGCTCTCACGCAGGCGGGCGCCGCACTGCGTGCAGAACGACTGCGGGAGAGGGACGGGGTCGGCGGGAGCCGGGGCCGGGGCCGGGACATCCTCCCCGGCGATTGCGAGCGCGAGGGACAGCTCGGAGGCGAGCTCCACATCATCGGGGACCATGTCCACCGCGGCCCTGAACAACTCGATCGCATTCTGCAGGCGGCCGGCTGCCAGCATCGCACGGGCTCCGTACACCCGCGCATCGAGCGAGTCGCCCACGCGGAACGCGGCCGCGATCAGGTCGGCGCCGAGACCGAAGCGCCCCTGGCGACAGTGGCCGCGCGCCACGTCGACGAGAAACGTGTGGTCGTCCTCGAACGCCTCGAGCTTCCCGATCCAGGCGCGCGCCTCTACGCTATCCGGAGCGAGTGTCGCCGCCTCGCGGGCGTAGCCGAGCGCAGCGGGGATGTCGAGCGCCCAGTACGCCGCGAGCGTGAGGTCCAGCAGCATCTCGGGCGTGGTGGCCCCGCCCGCGGCACGACACCGCTCGAGCGCCTCGAGCGCGAGATCTCCCTGTCCGCCGGCGAGTGCGGCTGCCGCCATCAGGCGCAGGATCTCCGGGTCGTCCGGCAGCGCGGCCGCCGCCTGCTCGAGGTAGAGGTACGCCTCGTGGAAGGCCTCGGCCTGCAGGAGCGCCATCCCGGCGCGCAGCAGAACGGAGGCGTCCGAGGGGTCGGCGTCCAGCGCGCGGTCGTAGCGCTCGAACGCGTCGGCCACCTGCCCCGCCTCGAGCAGATCGTCGGCCTCACGCAGCATCGCTGCCACGGTCGAGTCGTCAGACACCGTCCCTCCCCTCAGAACTTCCAGTTGTAGCGGACGTTGGGCCGGTCACCCGGGCTCCACTCCACGCTCACGCGCCCCACGTCGAGCCCGGCCGAGAAGTCCGTCTCAAGGCCGCCGCCCGACTCGCGCAGCATGCGGGAGTAGTCGAGGTTCAGGCGCGCCTCGCGGTTTCCGATGCGGATGGGCTGCGTGCGGGCAACCGCACCCTGACCGTCGATGCCGACGCCGACGCTCAAGCTTCCCTTGCCCGCATTGGTGGGGAACTCGTAGCCGACGAACCGCCGCCTGGCGTCGTACATCAGCGTGCGGTCCCCGGTGCTGAGACCGTAGGCATCTCCGGACTTCACGATCCAGCGGTCGCCCACGTCCAGCCGCGCATCGCCGGTCGTCGGGTTGTAGCCCGCCGAGTACTTCCGGCCGTCCGGGGCGGTCTCACTGAGCCGGTACGTCCCGTCGGTGCGAGACAGGCGGAACTGGTCGCGGAAGACCTCGAAGTCGCCCTTCGACCCGTCGTACGTCACGCCGGTGCGCTTACCGCCCACCAGGTCCGACACGCTCGTCTTGTCGCCCTGCCGGCCGATGACGAGGTGGCCTCGCTGCACTTGGGTGTGATCGGTCTGCTCGTTGCGGTAGATGCGGACCGGCGGCGTGCCGTCACCCGTGCGGACCGTCACGTCCGTCTGGTCGCCACGGCGCCGGATGCTCACGTCGCCGTCGGCGACGTCCACGTCCTCGGGGGGCTTCAGGCGGAAGGGATCGACGGGGGTGCGGGCGTTGCGCCCGACCCAGCCGCCTCCCCTGCCCGCCTCGACCGACAGCCCGGTGCCGTCCTCGATGACGACGCGCCGGCGGTCCTTGTCCCAGCGGAGGACCTCGCCGTCCGGTGCCCGCAGCGGAGCCGGAGGCCTGGGCGGCTTGCGTGGTTCGTCCTTCTTCTCGGGCAGTGTTTCGTCCTTCTTTTCGGGCGGCTTGTCGGGTGGCTCGGCAGCGTCTGTCTCTGCCGCCATCTCGCGCTCGACGTCGGTCTCCTCCGGCTCGGCATCGGGCGGTGACGGCTCATCGTACCCGCCTTCTCCGCCCAGCTCACTGCCGCCGCCCTCACCGGCCCGGCGTACCAGCTGGGCAAGCCCGTATGCGGTGGCGCCGGCAGCCACGCCACCGGCAGCTGCCTGACCGGCCGGCACGCCCGATGCCCCGGCGATGCGCTGTGCGTCAGGGTTGTCGCTGATGTCGTAGCCGTCGGTGACCGACCAGACGGCGTGTTGAGACCCCCTGCTGTGGCCCTCCTCGGCGATGCGCCGAAGCACGCGCATCAGCTCGGCGTCCACGTAGCCGCCGTTGGTGAAGCCGGCCACGCCGCCGGGGCCGGCATCGTGCGCCTCGGAGCAGTACGCGACGAACTGGTGGCTGCTGTGGCCGGGCGGGATGACGAGCATCTCGGCACCGGCGGTCACCATGGTCTGCACGCCCTCCATGCCCTCCGGCGGCACGAGACGCAAGCCCACCGGGACGCGGACCGTGATGGTCTGGCCCGTGTCGTTCACGAAGTCGCCGCCCATGCACAGGCCCGAGTAGCCGCCGGTCCCGCGCACGTGCACGGACAGACCGGGGACGTCGCCGTCGAGTACGGAATCCAGATCGACATCGGCGGCCTGCGCCAGAGCCAGGGCCGGCACGGCGATGAGCAGGAGCGCGGTCATGCAGGCGCGAGTGAGCACCGCCGCCCGCCGCCTGGCCCGCCGTCCCGACATCCGCATCCTCCCCGGCGCGACTGCCGCACGAGAACACATCACGCCCTGTGCGTGTTCATACCCCTCGACACTCCGATGCCCTACACCGCCGCTGCCAGCCGCCGCGCGATCGCGGTGAAGAAGTGCTGCCCGTCGGTGCTGCCCGAGATCGGGTCGCACACCCGCTCCGGGTGCGGCATGAGACCGAAGACGTTCCCGCGCTCGTTGCAGATGCCGGCGATGTCGTCGAGTGCGCCGTTCGGAGCGCTCCCTCCCTCGGCCCGTGAGCCATCCGGCTCGCAGTAGCGCAGCACGATCTGGCCGCGCTCGTTCAGGCGCGTGAGCGTCTCGGCGTCGCAGATGTAGTTGCCTTCGTTGTGGTTGATCGGCACGCGAACGACCGTCCCGGCGGGCAGGTCGAGCCAGTGGCACGCGCTCTCCTCGACCCGCAGGTCGGCGGTCTTGCAGATGAACTTCAGCCCGCGGTTGCGCAGCAGCGCGCCGGGCAGCAGATGCGCCTCGGTGAGGATCTGGAAGCCGTTGCAGATGCCGATGACGGGCCCGCCGGCTTCAGCGAAGCGCACGACCTCGGCCATCACCGGGCTGAAGCGCGCCACGGCGCCGCACCGGATGTAGTCGCCGTAGCTGAAGCCACCGGGCAGCACGAGCGCATCGAATCCCGAGAGATCCGTGTCGCCGTGCCACACGTAGTCGGCCGTCATGCCGAGGTGCCGGATGGCGTGAACCGCGTCCTGCTCGCAGTTGGAACCGGGGAAGATGACGACACCGAAGCGCATCCTTACGCCTCCCCGACCCGCTCGATGCGGTAGTCCTCGATCACGGGGTTGGCGAGCAGCTTGTCGCACATCTCACGCACACGCTCCTCGCCCGTGCCGTCGGCGACCTCGATCTGGATGTACTTGCCGATCTTCACCGAGGCGACCTCGTCGTAGCCGAGGTTGACGAGCGCACGCTCGGCGGTGGCGCCGGGCGGATCGAAGATGCCCTTCTTGTACGTCACGTGGATCTCGAAGCGTGCCATGTGCATCCTCCCCTTACGCGTCGCGCCCGTCGGGCGCGGGAACGGTTGTCTCGTCCGTGTCGGCAGCGTCATCCGCGCCGGCCTCCCCACGTGCGCGGCCCGTATCGGCTTCCCCACGTGCGCCGAGCGCACCCCCGAGGTTTACGATCATCGCCGCCCGGTTCTCTTCGAGCCGGGCGCGGACCGCCGCATCCAGCGTTCGGCGGCTGTACCACATGATGATGAGCCCGCCGACCCACGCGAGTATCGACGCGTAGGCGAATACCGGCACCTCGGTGTGGACGTCGATGGCCGCCTGTGTGGCAGAGCCCACCTGCCAGAAGCTCAGGAAGAACCCGAGCACCCCTGCGCCGGCCACGGCCATGCCGACCCAGAACAGGTAGACGTGCGCTCGAACGCGCGCGGGGAGTTCACTCAGGCTCACGTACGGTCCTTACGCCACGGGCCCCAACCGCGCTTGGCGTCGGTGGCAGCGGTTGCTGCATCCGCAGCCGACTCGGTCTTCTCATCTGTGCGGCGGGTCTTCTGCACGTGCTTCTTGGGCGCCTGCGCCGCGATGAGCTGCTTGCGCAACTTGCGGATGACGACGAGGTCGATGGTGACTGCCAGAAGCGAGGCGCCGAGCACGACGCCGGCGATGACTCCCTGGACGTTCGAGTTCTCCCGCAACTCGGGAACGAGGTAGCCGACACCGATGAGCGCGAGCCCGCCAAGCAGCAGCGCCCACCAGATACGGCGCCACTTCTTGATCTCCGGCGAGGTGGGCAGGCCCGCCCAGTCCTTCTCCTGGCCCGCCTTCTTGGGTTTGGCCGGACTGCTCGAAACCTCCACGGTTCCCTGTTTGCGGATCGGCTTTGCCTTGGCCGCGCTCTTTCGCGTATGCCCGATCTTGGCGTCCTTGCGATAGCGGTCGTTGCTGAAACTGCGCTGTGCCACTGAGACTCAGTCCCCTTCGGGAGCAAACGGCTGACCGGTGATCACTTCGTAGGCTTCAACGTACTTCTCGGCGGTCATGATGATGACGTCTTCGGGAAGCGACGGGGCCGGCGGTGTCTTGTCCCAGCCGCTCGCCTCGAGCCAGTCCCGCACGAACTGCTTGTCGAAGCTCGGCTGGCCGTGGCCAGGCTCGTACTCGTCGGCGGGCCAGAAGCGCGAGCTGTCGGGCGTGAGCACCTCATCGACGAGCGTGATCTCGCCATCCACCAGCCCGAACTCGAACTTAGTGTCGGCGATGATGATGCCGCGCGATGCGGCATGGTCGCGCGCGGCCGAGTAGAGCGCGAGCGACACGTCGCGCAGGCGTTCGGCGTGCTCGGCGCCGACGATCTCCACCATCCGCTCGAAGCTGATGTTCTCGTCGTGGTCGCCGATGGCGGCCTTGGTCGACGGGGTGAAGATCGGCTCGGGCAGTCGGCTCGACTCCACCAGGCCTGCGGGCAGCTCCTGCCCGCATACGGTGCCGCTGGCCTGGTACTCCTTCCAGCCGCTCCCGGCGAGGTACCCGCGCACGATGCACTCCACCGGGAACACCTCGGCCTTCTTCACGAGCATGAAGCGACCGCTGAGCGATGAGGCATGTGCGGCGAGTGAGCTCGGCAGGTCGCACTCGTCTGCGGAGAGCAGATGGTTGGGCACGATGTCGCCGAGCAGGTCGAACCAGAAGAGCGAGACCTTGGTGAGCACCTCGCCCTTGTACGGGATCGGGTCCGGCAGCACCACATCGAAGGCGCTGATGCGGTCGGTCGCAACTATGAGGAGTGAGTCGCCGAGGTCGAAGATATCGCGCACCTTGCCCTGTGCGCTCGGCGTGAGATCGATCGGCTGCACCCGGCGTCCTTCCACTCAGGCGTCGCGGGGCGGACGGTGTGGAAGCACGCGGTGCCCCTGCCCGCGCGCCATGGCTGCATTGTAGGCGATACGGGGAGGGGGAGTAAGGGCGCGGGGTGGCGGCGGACCCTTTGGCACGTGGTTCGGCGGGCCGCTCGGCGGCTTCGCCCTTACGCGTCCGCTACCGCGGCAGCCCCGAGCGCCTGAGTGCGTCCACATCGAGTGCCTGAGTCCGGGAGGTCAACCCTATCATCGACCACAGCAGGTCCTCGAGCCGAAACTCCGACTCGTAGGTGACCAGATACGGCTCGCCCTCGATCCCACCGAGATCGGCTGCGGCGTCGATGGCGTCGTCGAAGTTGCCAAGCGTGTCGATGAGTCCGAGCTCGATCGCCTCGCTGCCGAGCCACACCCAGCCCGTGGCGAGCTCGGCCACCTCGGCCTCCGGCATGCCGCGGCCCTTGGCCACATCGGCGATGAACTGTTCGCGGACGATCGCGAGCTGCTCCTTGAGCATGGTGCTCTCGGTTGCCGTCACACTCCGGAACGGACTGCCCGCATCCTTGTACTCGCCTTCGGTGAGCACCGTGAACTCGACGCCGAGCTTGTCGAGCAGCCCGGCCACGTTGGGGATCTCCATGATCACGCCGATGCTTCCGACCGACGAGCCGGGCGAGGCGACGATCTCGTCGCACTGGGACGCCACCATGTACGCGCCCGACGCGCCGATATCGCCGATGCTCGCCACGACCGGCTTCTCCTCGGCGGCGCGCCGCACCGCGAGCGAGATCTCCTGCGAGGCGGCCACCGTTCCACCGGGCGAGTCGATGCGCAGCAGGATCGCCCGCACGCTGTCATCGGCGAGTGCCTGGTCGAGCTGGTCGAGGATGTACGAAGGGGAGCTGACGCCGTCGTAGATGCTGCCCGTGCCCGCTATCACGCCGTCGATGTAGATGAGTGCGACGCCGTCACCGGATCCCGCGATCGGCGCCATGCCCTCCTCGGACAGCGCTACGAGCACGAAGAACACGCACGAGAGCAGGCCGAGCACCACGAGGGCTGCACCGAGGCCGAGCGCCCACTTGGCGCCTCGCGACATCGGCTGCCGAGAGGGGGTCTCAGGCGCACGGGCCGAGGGAGCTGCGGCCGGCGTGGCGGCGTCGGGTGACGGTCCAGCTACCGAGGTTCCGCCGACGGGTGACGGTGTGGTGGGGGCGTCCATGGTTCCTCCGTGGTCTCAGGCCTGCGTGTGGGGCTAGCCGACTTCGGGTGCGTTCAGAACCTGATGATGTTCATGTACGCGAGCCCGGCGAGCGCGTGCAGAATGGTGACGGCCAGCAGAGCGAACGCAGAGTACTTGTGCACCTTGAGGTGCAGGCGCCCCTTGAACTTGATCTTGCGCATGCCCTGGAGGATCTGGAAGACCAGGAGCAGCGCCCCCGCGATGGCGCCCACAAGGATCATCGTGCTCGTGATCGTGATGCCGAACAGCATGGGTACTCCTGTCGCCGCACCGACGTACGTCCGAGGGTACCCGCGCAGGGGCTGCCGCGTAAAGCGTGGGTCAGCGCGCGGGGAACCGCAGAGCGGCGATGAAGCGCTGCTGGAACTCGGGGTGTGAGGCGAGATCGACGGCGGTGACTCCGCGAGCGATCTCGCGCGCGCGCTTCCGCATCGCACTGCTCACGAGAGCGGCCCGGGCGCCGGCAAGTGCCGTATTGCCCGCAAAGGACACGCGGTCGGCCCACTCGGCCGGGATGAGCCCGAGCCGGGCGAGCGCGTACGCGCTCACGTGCAGGCCGAAGCCGCCTGCCACCACGACCTCGGCGATCTCGCGCGGGTGCACGCCCGCCTCGGCGAGCAGGATGTCGATGCCTGTGCGCACGGCGCCGACAGCAAGTTGCAGCTGGCGGACGTCCTTCTGAGACAGGACGATGTCAGATGCTTCATCAACGACGAAAACACGTACGCCGTCGCGCTCGGTCAGGCGCACCGCGAGCCCGTCGGCCAACTCGGGCCCGAAGGCGCCGCTTTCGTCAAGCACGCCGGCGTCGAGGAGCGCCGCGGTGAGGTCGAGCAGCCCGCTCCCGCAGATGCCCACAGGTGCGGTGTCGCCGATCACGCCGAGCGTGAGTACGTCATCGTTGAGGGCCACCCGCTCGATGGCGCCGGTCTCCGCACGCATCCCGCAAGTGATGGCCGCACCCTCGAGTGCCGGCCCCGCGGCGGTGGACGCGGCAAGCGTCGGGGCATTCGCGCCTGCAAGCACGATCTCACCGTTGGTGCCGAGGTCGATGAAGAGCGTCAGGCGCGCGCGCTCGGACACCGATGTGGCAACCAGGCCCGCCGTGATGTCCGAGCCGATGAACGCGGACACCGCCGGAAGCAGGTGCACGCGGCAGTCTGCGAGCGATGTCATGCCGATGGCCGCAGCAGTGGTGTCGAGGTCGGCGAGCTCAACCCCGGCGTACGGCGCCTCTGAGAGCGGAGCCACATCGCGTCCCAGGAAGAGAGACGTCATGGCGGTGTTGCCGACCGCCACGATATCGGCGAGCGACGTACCTTCGGCGCCCACCTGCCCGGCCGCGGCGAGCACCAGGCCCTGCACCTGCAGCGCGATAATCTCCTGGAGACGCCCCGCCTTCCCTGCGACCGCGGCTGTCACGCGTGTCATCACGTCGGCGCCGAACGGTGCTTGCGCGTTGAGCGCCGCCGCGTGCGCGAGCACGTCGCCGTTGTTGAGATCGACAAGCGCGACCGCCACGGTGGTCGTGCCGATGTCCACCGCCGCGCCGAGGAGCGCGCCCGCGCCGGTGATGCCCCGTGCGGCGGGAGGCTCCACCGCTACCGCGGACGCAGCGCTGTCCGTCACGATGCGGGGCTCGCGTTTGCGCTTCGAGCGCACGGTCACAGTGACCGAGCCGAGTGCGCGCGCGCGACACGCGAGACGCTTGCCCGCAGCCACGCCCGCACCGCCGAGCACGTCGCCCTCGTCGGCGGTGAGTGGCGAGAGTTCGCCGGACGCCACGACGCGACACGCACCGCAACGGCCCACACCACCGCACGGTGCGTCGATGCGCACGCCGGCTGCGTGGGCCGCGTCAAGAAGCGTCGTCCCAACGGGGACCGTCACCTGCTGCCCGTCGGGCTCGAAGATCACGAGCGCTGTCGGTTCGGACGCCATCGGCTGCTCCTCTCACCGACGATGGTAGCGCGTGCAGGCTACAGACTCACGCGGCGACCGCCGGCAGGCCTCCGCGGACTACTCGCCGGCGTGGTAGTAGACGACCTCGTCGGCGCTCGCCCGTGGCACTCTCGGCCTGATGCGCTCGAAGACCAGCGCGCAGCCGATCAGCGTCACCACGAGCGAGAGCCCCGCAGCCCATTCAGGAGCGAGGCCGAGCTGGTAGAGCATCGCGCCCGCATTCAGGACCGCGTGCGCACCGGCGGCGGCCAGGAAACCCGCGGTCGGACGCTTGCCCGCGGCCAGCCAGAGGAACACGGCCGTCATGAACCCGTGGGCGAACACGACGACCAGGCGCTCGCCCAGAAAGCCCGTGAACGCATACCACGGGTACATCTCGTACGCACCGGACGCACCGATCTGCCAGCCGAGATACGCCGCCTCGCCGATGCCGAACCCGATGCCGAGCGCGAGACCCGCCAGGAACGCGTCAACCGGCGAGCTCATGCGGCGCCGCACGGCTGGAAGCGCGGCAGGAAGCACCTTGATGAGTTCCTCAAAGACCGGCGAGAGCAGGAAGAGGAAGACGAGGAACCAGGCCGGCGTCTCCAGTCCGAGGCCGGACTCTATTCCAGCCGCGGCACCGACGCCGGCCGCGAGAGGTCCCTTGACGCCGAGGTTGACGAGGGCCGAGAGCGGCAGGCCGAGCGGCACGAGCGCAAGGAAGCGCCATGAGCGACCGGAGTACGTGTAGAGGAACGCCCCCCAGAGCGCGGCCGAGAGCACGACGGTGATGACCGCCATCGGCACGATGGTGGGCACGTCAGGCTCCCGTGCCGGGCAGCGTCACCGACGCGTCACGCATGCGCTCGGGGAAGCATCATCCGCAGGGCGGCGATGAACGCATCCTCGTCGGCCGGCGAGAGTCCGTACCGCTTCGTGGCGGTGCTCACGAGCATGACCCCTTTGGCCATGCGCGTGGCGCACATGTACACCTTGCCCGCGTCGCTGTAGGGGACCGCCCAGAGCGCGAGGCCGGGCAGCCGCATGCTCGACCAGAGTGAGGGCGTGAGGTCGGTGCGTCGCACATCGACGATCTCGGCATAGGGGATGCGGTACCGCAGCAGCGGCCCGCAGGAGAGAACGAGCGCATCCCTGGTCAACTCGTATCGCATCGCCGGGAGCGACAGCAGGGTCACGAGCAGGAACGCGACGATCGGCAGCATGACCGCAACGGTGACCCACACCGCAACGGCGTCCTCGCCTTCGAGGGGGACCCCGAGCAGCACCGGCAGCATCGGCAGGACAACGAGGGCGATGAGCCCCACGAGCCACGCCCAGCCGTAGGACCGGGCAGGAGCGAAGGAGGTCAGTGCCGGCTCAGCCACGTCTCACCACCTGTTCGACATCACGCTGACCACGGCCGCCGCGGTCCCCACCAACATCGCGATGAATCCCAGCCCCGCGACGAACGTGCCGATGAGCACGCCCGCGCCCGCGGACGCGGCGATCGCGCCCGTGCGGTGTCCACCGGAGGCCCGCCGGGCGGCCTCAGCGGTGATGATGCCGAGCAGCAACGCACCGAGCCAGAAGAACAGGCCGAGAGCGGCCAGTGCGAACGCGCCGCCGACTCCCACCACGAGCGACACGACAATCGCAAGCGCGAACTGCCGGGGCTTGACGGTCCGGCGGGCGGACGGGAGCGGGCGGGCGCACTCGGGGCACTTGTAGCCCACGGGTGTGGTCACGAAGTCCCTGGGGCAGATCGGCCGTTCGCATTCGACGCAGCGCACGCTTGTCTCGACACCGGAGTGGAACGCGCATTCAGGCATCGGGTTACTCCTCGCGGGTGCGGCTCGTCAGCAGCGGGGGACAGCACATCCCGCACACGAGCAGGATACCGTCATGAGCTCGGAGGTGCACACCCCCGTAGGTTCGCTCGATGCCCACCGTACCGGCCGCTAGGGCGTGCTCACAGCCTTGCGCACGCGCTCGATCCCGGTCTCGCAGCGCGCGCCCCAGCCGTCGAGGAACTCGCCATGTGGCCGCGACTATAGCATCTTGCGCGTGAAATCGGCGTGAACAGCGCGTGCGGGTGCGTACCCGGAGGGACATCACCAGCGATTCGGCCGCAACGCGAAGAGGGCCGCGCGTGACGCGCGGCCCTCTCGACGAAACGCGTCCGGCGCTAGAACGCGAGCAGCGCCATCAGCTGGTTGTACACCGCATTCGAGATGGCGTTCGGCCCACCGAACGTCATCAGACCGAGGATCTCGTCATCGTGCGCGGTGATAGCTCCCACGCACGCCGGGTGTGCCTCGTCGCGCGGCGTCAGCAGCAGCACGCCACCCGTGCTGCCGATGCCAGCCCCGCCGGAGAGCGCGTCGGCGAAGTCGTCACCGGTAGCCACGCCCGTGATCTCGAAGGTCGCGAACTCGTTCTCCCACGCCCACTCCGCGATGTTGGCGGCCGTCTCGTAGCGGCTCGCGCCATCGATGCGCTCGATATCGCTCACAAGCGCGGCAACCTCGGCAGCCACCGTTCTGTCCACCGCCACCTGACCGCCGAGCACCACCGCGTTCGTGATGCCCATCTCGGTGAGGATGTCCACGGTGTGATCGGGCAACTCGTCAGGCTGCACGAGCAGGACGGGCGCCTGGTTGGCATACGCGACCGGCGACACCGCGAGAGCGTCGGCGAACAGGTCGCCGCGGGCGATGAAGGCCATCCGCGATGGCTCGGAGAAGATCGCCGAGTACTTCACCGCCTCCGCGATGCGCTCAGCAATCATCGCCGAGGTCTCGTACCGGTCGATGCCGCCGATGCGCTCGACCTCGAGACCTAGACCGAGGAGCGCAGCCTCGACCGCCGGGCCGACCGCGTTCGTGCCGCCGAGGATGAACGCCCTGCTCGCGCCGAGGCGCACGATCTCGTCGGCCACCACGGCGGGCAGAATGTCAGGCTCGGTGAGCAGGATCGGAGCGCCGTGCATGCCCGCAAGACCAGAGCCCGAGAGACCGTCCGCGAAGATCCGGCCGGTGGCGATGACAACCGTGTCAGCCTGGCCGAAGTGCTGCTGGCTCACGAGCACGGAGGTCTCGAAGCGATCCGCACCACCGGCGCGCATGCTCGTCAGGTACTCGTGCGCGCCCACGTCGTAAAGGGCCTCGCCGTCACCGTCACCGTCGACCGGACGGCCGAGGTTGCGGACGTCCCACGGACGGAGGTCCCAGGAGAGCAGGGCTTCCGCCACAGCCGGCTCGGACACAGCGGGCTCGCTGGTGCCGACATCGATGCACGGCGAGTCCGGCATCAAGCGGAAGTCGAACTCCTCGCCATCGAGGAACAGCGGGTCCTCTGAGAAGCAGTCCTGTTCGATGCCCGCGTTAAGCTCGTCCTCGTAGTCGACGTTGAACGCGTGCACGTTGGATGCGTCCCACGCGGCAGTCCACTCGCTGTCGCCGTTGTCCCAGATGATGCTGTTGATGAGGGGCAGGTAGTCGTACTTCGAACCGTGGACCATCGCATACTCTGCGAAGTTCCGGCTGAACGTGCAGCCCTCGATCGAGGCTTCGAACACCGGCAGAGGTTCGGGGAGGATCTCCGTGCCGTTGATCTCATGGCTGTTCTCAACGCCCGCGACCGCCCACGCCCAGTTGCCTGCGAACACCGAGTTCGTGATCCGGGTGGGGTTGCTCGACGAGTACACGGTGTAGTAGCCGTCGTTGTCGAAGAACTCCGAGCGGTCGATGTCGAGACCGCTTCCGAACTCACCCGGCTCGGGCAGTTGCTGGGCGGCGACTCCGTAGTCGAGTGAAGCGGACACCTCGGAGATGAACTCTTCACCGAACGCCACGACCGCGGCACCCCAGTTCATGCCGATACCGCAGCGGTCGAGCTCCGTGCTGCCGAGGAAGGTCACAACGGCAGCGCCCGGATCGCCCTCGTTGAAGATGTAGTAGGAGAAGTCGGCCGCGTACGCACCCATGAGGTTGCACACCGCGCCGCCGCCGAACGGCTCCATGTAGATGCCGTTATCGATCAGCGCGGAGACGTAGCCGCCTTCCTCGGCATCTTCGACAGCAAGCGACCCGATCCGCTCGCCATTTGCGTAGTTTCCGAGGAACAGCGACCGATCCGTCGTGCACGTGCCGCTATCGGTGAGGATCGCCCCGCCGGCGACCATGGCGCTGTTCGCAACAAAGACCGTGTCAGAGACGCTGAGATCGCCGTATGCGGAGAGCACCGCGCCGCCGTAATAGGCGCCCTCTTCGATCTGGGCAGCGACGTCGCTCACAGCGGGAATCTTGTCGAGCCGCAGCGCGTCCCGATCGATACCGAACGGCAGCTCGTCGGTCGTGGCCGCGCGATCGGACATGCCCCCGCCGTTGTAGGCGAAGACCGAGCGGCTCACGTCTACATCGGAACCGATCACGAACATCGCCGAGCCGCGCTCGGCCACGAGGTTCTCGAAGACGCAGTTGTCCACCGCAAACTGGGATTCGTACGCCACGATGCCCGCGCCCATGCCGTAGGTGGAGTTGCCAACGAACGCAAGGTCGTGAAGAGCAACGCCTGACGCGCCGCTGACGATCTGGGCCTCGGTCAGGCCCTCTACCTCGAGGACCGGCTCATCGCTCAGGACCATGATCGGCGCCTCTGGCACCCCCGCCGCACCGAACGGGACGACACCCCATCCGGTGAGCTGGGTCAGCCAACCGATCTCGTCGTCGAACTCACCGACGATGGTGACGTAGGACGGCACCATGAAGGGCAACATCTCGCCGGAATCGGGACCGTACACACCCTCGGCCACCATGATGGTGTCGCCGGCCTCGGCTACCTCGAGGGCGTCGCCGAGGAGCGCATCATCGTGCCCACCTCTCCCGTTACTTCTTGCTTCCGAGGATCGTGCCGAGGATGCCCCGCGCGATCTGGCGGCCCACCTGGCTGCCGATTGCGCGGGTGGCGCTCTTGGTGAACGCCTCAAGAGGCGTGTCTTTTCGCGAGGACGTCGTCCGCGCCTTCGGCTGTGCAGGCGCGCGACCCGACGGCCGCTCCACCTTGAGTTCCAGCTCGCGCGCCTCGGCGACTGCGGCGGCCTGCTCCTCGGCGGCGATCGCGGCCTCGCCTCGCGCCTTTAGGACCTCGTGCGCGCTTTCCCGGTCCACGGCCGCCTCGTAGTGCCCCGCGATGAGCGAGGACGCCAGGATCGCCTGCCGCTCGGCGGGTGCGATAGCGCCGATGCGGCCGTGCGGGGGCACGATCATCGTGCGCTCCACCGGCATCGGTGAGCCGTCGGCCTGCAGGAGCGAGACGAGCGCCTCGCCCACCTTCAGCTCGGTCACCACGGTCTCCACGTCGAGGTCAGGGTTGACGCGGAACGTCTCTGCCATCGCTTTGACGGCCTTGGCCTCACGCGGCGTGTACGCGCGGAGCGCATGCTGCACCTTGTTGCCGCACTGACCGAGGACGGTGTCCGGGATGTCGATCGGGTTCTGCGTGACGAAGTAGACGCCAACGCCCTTGGAGCGAATGAGCCGAACCACCTGCTCGATCTTGGTGAGCAGTGCATCCGGCGCGTCGTCGAAGAGCATGTGCGCCTCATCGAAGAAGAAGACGAGCTTGGGCTTGGGAAGGTCGCCGGCCTCCGGCAGGCGCTCGAAGAGCTCCGAAAGCAGCCACAGCAGCATGGTGGAGTACAGGCGCGGCGAGGTCATCAGCCGGTCGGCGGCGAGGATGTTCACCATCCCCTTGCCGTTGCTGTCGGTCTGGATGAAGTCGAAGAGGTCGAGTGCTGGCTCGCCGAAGAAATGGTCGCCGCCCTGCTCCTCGAGCGCAAGCAGCGCTCGCTGGATGGCGCCGATGCTCGCGGGCGACACGTTGCCGTACGTGGTGCCGATCTCGCGCGCGTTGTCCGCCACGAACTTGAGCATCGAGCGCAGGTCCTTGATGTCGAGCAGCAACAGGCCGTTCTCGTCGGCCACGCGGAAGGCGATGGTGAGCACGGCCTCCTGGATGTCGTTCAGGTTGAGCATGCGCCCGAGCAAGAGCGGCCCTACCTCGGACACGGTGGTCCGCACCGGGTGCCCCTGCTCGCCGAAGACGTCCCAGAACGTCACAGGCGAGCCGTAGAAGCCCCAGTCGCCGAGCTCGAGTTTGGCGATGCGCTCGTCGATCTTGGCGTTCGTGGCGCCGGCCTGCGAGATGCCGGAGAGGTCGCCTTTGATGTCGGCGGCGAAGACCGGAACTCCGATCGAACTGAACGACTCGGCAAGCACCTGCAGCGATACCGTCTTGCCGGTACCGGTCGCTCCGGCCACGAGGCCGTGACGGTTGGCCATCGCGGGCAGCAGCTGGACGTCGATCCCGCTCTTGCCGATGAGCAGACCGGGTAGCGGCTCGGACATGGAAGACCCCTCTCCGTCGCGCGTGCGTTCTCTGGCAGTATCCCCCACGGCACGAGGGCGCGCACATCACGACGTGCCCGCCGAATGCCGAAGAGGGACCCGCGGCAAGCGCGTGGTAGTGCTGGATCCCAACGGCGCGGGCAAGACGACGCTGTTCCACCACATCCTCGGACTACTGCGCCCACAGGGGGCGAGGTCCCGGTATTCGGCATCGAGCCCGCCAAGGACCGGAAGGACTTCCGTCGGCGCGAGGGCGTGGTGCTGCAAGAGGTAGATGAGCAGATCACCGTGCCCACGGCCTTCGATGACGCGGATTCCCCGGTTGAAGATGAACTCGTTGACCAACAGGCCCAGCGTGCCACCTGGGACACCCGCCGCAGCATGGGTACACACCAGAGTAAGTCGTCGGTTTCAGGGGGAGGCTTCCGGTATGCAGCAACCCTACGTGCTGCCACCATGTCCCGCTTGTGGAGCGCCGAGAGAGGCGCCGGACACGCGGTACTGCGTGCACTGCGGCACGCCCTTGCCGCCTGTGCAGGTCGTCCCCGCAGCCGCACCGATCTACCCGTCCTCATATCCCCCGCTCGTGCCCGCCGCTCCGCCACGCAAGAAGCGCACCGGGCTGTGGATCGCCCTGGGAATCTTCGCGCTGCTGCTCATCTGCATGGCGATTGTCATCGTCACCAACGGCCTCGCGATCCTCGAGCGTGGCGGCATGCTGTTCTAACGAGAGGTGGATTCTATGCGCCTACGTACACTCACGCTTATCAGCCTGACGACCGTGCTGCTCTTCGCTTCGGCCACAACGGCACTCGCCGCGCCGAAGCTGAACACGCTCGACGAGGCGGTCGCTTATGTGAAGCAGCTGTCTGACGAGGGCAAGTCGCGTCAGGAGATAGCCGCCGAGGTGACCAAGCTCGTGGACTCGCGCGTGACAAACGTGAACTCCTGGGAGCGCATGCTCAAGTGGCCGAACATGATGCCGTTTGGCAGCTACTTCAACAAGGCTGAGGACGACTTCGACGAATTCAGGGCGACGTCGAACAGCTTTGACAACGACAAGGCCGCCGCCTACGCCTGGGACAGCGGCTACGGGCAGTGTGAGGAGTGTGCATGTCTGTCCTACTACCTGCTCAAGCAGGCCGGCGTGGACGGCAACGTGCGGATCTTCTCCTCGATGGAGGGGTCGAGCGGACACAACTTCGTGGTGTGGGGGGTGGAGGGTGGCGCCGACCCGAACGACCCTTCCACCTGGGGCGATGACGCGTATGTAGTGGACGGCTGGCAGGGTAAGACGCTGGACAAGGACGGTGCTGCCGCCGACAAGCACGTCTCAAACAACGGCGCAGCCAACGTGGCGGATCGCACCAAGGCGCACGACAAGACCGCGGCCGTGTGGCAGATCGACACCGCGTCGACGTCCGGCACCTACGGCGACGACTGCCTCACGGAGTACCTGTTCGGCGAGGCGCCAGGTGGCGAGTACGTAATCGCGCTGGCCCGCGGTTTGCGCGACGAGATTCTTGCAAAGAGCGCGCTGGGACGCCGGGCCATCGCGGAATACTACGCGATGAGCCCGAGAATCGTCGCCGGGTTGCGCGCAGCGAAGCCATCGAACGGATCCCTACAGCGTGCCGAGACTCATCCCCATCGAGCGCACGGTCTCGTGGATGCTTGCGGCCCCAACGAAGTTGTTGCAGCCGAGCGCCACGCATGCGCATGCACCAGCGTCGGAAGCCGCGTCGTGGTGCCTCAGCTCGATACCGCAGTGGTCACACACGGTGGATAGCCGGTGGTTGCGCAGCTGAGGGAACGCGCGCCGCGCCATCCTACACGACCATCGGGATGCCGAGTGCCGCGGCGACACCCTCACCATACGCCGGGTCAGCCTTGTAGCAGTTGCCGATGTGGCGCACCTTGATCTCCTTCGGTGCGTCGCCCATGGCGCGGGCGGTGTTCTCGAAGAGGCGCTGCTGCTCGTCGGCGGTCATGAGCCGGAAGAGCTTACCCGGCTGCTCGTAGTAGTTGTCGTCATCCTCGCGGAAGTCCCAGATGTCCGCGGCGCCATCAATGGCGAGCGGCGGATTCTTGTACTCCGGCTGCGCCTGCCAGGCCCCGTAGCTGTTGGGCTCGTAGCCGGGGGTGGAGCCGTAGTTGTCGTCCACACGCATCTGGCCGTCGCGGCTGTACCCGTGAACGGGGCAGCGGGCCTTGTTGACGGGGATGAGGTGGTGATTCGTGCCAAGGCGGTAGCGCTGGGCATCGCCGTAGCTGAAGAGCCGGCCCTGGAGCATCTTGTCGGGCGAGAAGCTGATGCCGGGAACCACGTTGGCCGGGTTGAATGCCGCCTGCTCCACGTCCACGAAGTAGTTCTCGGGGTTCCGGTTGAGCTCCATCACGCCGACCTCGATGAGCGGGTAGTCGGCCTTGTACCAGACTTTCGTGAGGTCGAACGGGTTGTAGGGCATCTTCGCTGCATCCGCCTCGGGCATCACTTGGATCTTGAGCGTCCAACGCGGGAACTCCCCGCGCTCGATGGCGTCGTAGAGATCCCGCTGGTGGCTCTCTCGGTCGCCCGCCACGATCTCGGCGGCCTCGGCATCGGTGAGGTTCTCGATGCCCTGCTCGCAGACCCAGTGGAACTTCACCCAGAACCGCTCGTCTGCGGCGTTGATCATCGAGAACGTGTGGCTGCCGAAGCCGTGCATGTGCCGGTAGCTCTTCGGAATGCCGCGGTCGCTCATCGTGATCGTCACCTGGTGAAGCGCCTCGGGAAGCAGCGTCCAGAAGTCCCAGTTGTTCTTAGCCGAGCGAAGGTTCGTGGCCGGATCGCGCTTCACAGCGCGGTTGAGATCCGGGAAGTTGTGCGGGTCGCGCAGGAAGAAGACAGGCGTGTTGTTGCCAACGAGGTCCCAGTTGCCCTCCTCGGTGTAGAGCTTCACCGCGAAGCCGCGGATGTCGCGCTCGGCGTCCGCCGCGCCGCGCTCGCCGGCCACGGTGGAGAAGCGGACGAAGAGGTCGGTCGTCTTGCCCACCTCCGAGAAGACCTTGGCCCTGGTGTACCGCGTGATGTCGTTCGTCACCGTGAACGTGCCGAACGCGCCCGAGCCTTTCGCGTGCATGCGACGCTCAGGGATGACCTCGCGGTCGAAGTGCGCCAGCTTCTCCAGGTACCACACGTCCTGGAGCAGCATCGGCCCGCGCGGTCCGGCGGTCATGGCGTTCTGGTTGTCCGGAACCGGAGCTCCGAAGTTGGTGGTGAGCTTACCGTGCTCGCTCATGGGTGCCCCTTTCCTCTTGCCAGCCCGTGCGCCTCCTATTGGGCGCGAGGACTTGGTTCCTACGGTGAAGCCGCAGCCTCGCAGGTCCGGCAGATGCCCTTCAGGTGGACGTCGACGGCCTCAACGCGGCCGAACGCCGCTGCGGGACCGGTCAGACGGAGATCGTCGAGCGCCGGGTCTGTCACGTCGCAGATCGAACCACATCGCACACACACGAAATGGTGGTGCTGACTCAGGTTCGCCTCATAGCGCGCCGGCCCCACGGCCGCCGTCACCCGCTGGATCGCGCCTATCTCGGCCAGCGTCCCCAGCGTCCGGTACACGGTATCGAGCGAGATCGTCGGGATCCGGCCGTGCACCGCCCGGTAGACGGTCTCCACATCGGGATGAGAATTGCTTGCCGCGATCTCACGCGCGATCTCCAGCCGCTGGAAGGTCACCCGGAGACCGGCGTCCTTGAGAGCAGCGGTGAGCCGCTCCACCCTCTGCGCTAGCTCATCGTCTGCAACCTTCATACGAATCACTCCTACTTCCGAACTATTCTTAAATGATACCACAAACCCCCGGGTGACTGCACGGACTCCGTGCAGCGCGTGCGTCTGCCACACAGAGGCGCGCATCTGGCACACTGAGGACCGATACCTGCGAATGGAGGTACGCGCGGATGCTCAGGCTGATCGTGTTCGGGTGCGGGGCGGCCCTCATGGGCCTGGAGATGGTGGCGGCCCGCGTGCTCGCTCCGTACCTTGGCAACTCGATCTACGTCTGGGGCGCCGTCATCTCGGTGGTGATGATCGCGCTCAGCCTCGGCTACGCGCTCGGCGGACAGATCGCGGACCGCTTCGGCGCCGCGCGTTCGCTTCCGCCCGTGATCGCCGCCGCGGCGCTCGGCACCGTCGCCGCCCCGCTCGTGGCCGAAGCGGTGCTGCCGGCGAGTGCCGAACTGGGACCGCGGCTCGGCTCGCTTGTGGCAGCAACCGCCATCTACTTCGTGCCGTCGATCCTGCTCGCGATGGTCTCTCCGATGGGCGTGAAGCTCGCGTCGCACTCCGGGCTCGAGCGCATCGGCCGCTCGGCGGGCAACCTGTACGCGGTCTCTACGGCGGGCAGCATCGCGGGCACGCTCGCCACCTCGTTTTGGCTCATCCCGCTGCTGTCGATCGAGCCTCTCGTCGTCTGGACCGGCTTCGTGCTCGTGCTCATGTCGCTTCTAGCGCTCGGCCTGCCCGCCGAGGCCGAGGTCGAACCCGACGATTCCGTGCCGCACCCGGCGCGCGCGCGGGTGGCGCGGCTCGCGCTTCCCGGCACGCTCGCGCTCGTGGTTGCCGCCGGCGCCCTCGGCACCTGGGTGCTCCTGAGCGTGGCGCCGGCTCCGGCCGAGAACCACCTCGGCGAGACCGTGCTCTTCCGCGCCGACACGCAGTACCACCGCATCACCGTGACCGAGGACGATGAGGCGCGCCACTTGCGGTTCGACCGCAGTCACCAGTCGGCCATCGCTCTCGACGACCCGTACGTGAGCGTCATCCGCTACCCCGACTACATGCACCTCGCGCTCGCGCTCAAGCCCGACCCCGAGCGCGTGCTCGTGCTCGGCCTCGGCGGCGGCGCGATAACCAAGCGCTTCTGGCGCGACTACCCCGGCGTACACGTCGACACCGTGGAAATCGACCCCGTGGTGGTCGACGTGGCTCGCACGTACTTCTGGCTGCCCGAGGACGAGCGACTGGGCATCTTCATCGAGGACGCGCGGCGCTACGTGCAACGCACGAACGAGACCTACGACATCGTGATCGTCGATGCCTACACGTCCGACTCGCTCCCGTTCCACCTCACCACCGAGGAGTTCTTCGGCGAGGTGAAGTCGGTGATGGCGCCCGACGGCGTGCTCGCCTACAACGTGATCGCATCGGCCGAGGGCGAGTACAGCGAGCTCTTCCGCAGCATGTACCGCACCGCCGAGGGTGTGTGGCAGGACATCTGGGTCTTCCCCATCGGCATCGGCAGCAGCGGCACCGCCGACACCCGACGCAACATCATCGTGCTCGCCACCGACACGCGCCTTCCTGAATCCGAGGTCCGCGCACGCATCGCGTCGCGCATCGACGGCCGCGTCTCGATCGCCGGGTTCGCCCAGATGGCCGAGGACCTCTACACCGAGCCGGTCCCCGTGGCCGACGTGCCGCTCCTGACAGACGCGCACGCGCCTGTGGACTCCCTCATCAAGGTGCAGTAGGGGCAAGCCGGAGCGCGGGCGCACGGCCGGGAGCGCAGTCGGTCCGGAACGGCGTCGCATCAGTCAGGAAGAACGCGCGCTGGTGGATCCGACCGAACGCTGGAAGCGGCTGTCACTCCCCCTTGTGCGCACGGATCGAGAACATGAGCGGGAGCTCCGGCACCTCGGCCGGAAGGCCGTAGAGCCCGGGTTCTTTCTCGACCATCGCCGGAGTGAACTTCCAGGCGAGCAGCGGGTACTCGCGGAGGTCTCCGATCACGAGACCGGCGCCGATCAGCGAGCCCACGATCTCCTCGAAGGTGTGCTGCCAGGAGTGCGACGTGCCGACGTACTCGCCGCCGGGAGACGCATAGCTGCCGTACTCCTCCCACTCAAGTGCGCCCCCGTCGAAGTAGGAGTACTTCACGCGGAGCGTGGGGTCGTCGGCCTCGTCGTCGAAGATCCAGAGCGTGGGATGCATGTCGGCGATGACGAAGACGCCGCCCGGAGCGAGCCGGCTCGCGACCGTCTCGGCCCAGGGCCGAAGGTCCGGCAGCCACGAAATCGTGCCGTAGGAGGTGAACACGAGGTCGAAGGCGCCTTCGGGGACCTCGGCGGGCGGTGCGGTGACATCGCCCTCGACGAAGGCCGCCGTGATGCCCGACCGCGCCGAGAGCTCGCGCGCGGCAGCGATCGCCGCCGAGGAGAAGTCCAGACCGGTCGCCTCGGCACCGAGGTGGGCAAGCCTGAGCGTGTCCATGCCGAAGTGACACTGCAGGTGAAGCGCGCGCATGCCGCTGATGTCACCGAGCAACTCGCGTACGATGCGGTCGAACGGGCGCGAGGCCGGGTCGGCCGCGAACCCTGCGGCGTCGTAGAAGTCCGACGGCACGTGGAGCGCCGTCCAGCGCTGCCAGAGCTCGCGGTTGGCTTCGATGCGGTCGCGGGTGTCCATGCCTCTCCTCCTCAGTGTCCCGTGAGGATGATAGCGCAGGACACGGGGTGTGCCGGACGGGCAGTGCGCCGAGGGCGTAGGCATCAAGCCGACGTCGTCCATCACCGGCACGCGTCCCCCCGGTGCTCCGTCGTGCCACCCGCCTTCACGCGACCACGTCGGCCCGTTCGACGTACACGAACACGGCAACCAGGCCCGCCACGAACATCGCGAGGGTGATCGCCCAGGATGCGGGACCGAGTTCGGCCTCGGCGATCCCCGGCGGCCCCATGCCGCCGAGCACGGTGGCAGGCATGGACCAGGGCAGCCACTCCGACCAGCCGAGGAAGCCGGCGGTCCAACCGGCGACCGTCATGGCGGTCGAGAACAGCATCGGTGCGATGAAGCCCCGGCCCAGCATCGAGACCAGGGCGACAACCGGCAGCGTGAGATACAGAAGCAACGCGACCAACAGGCTGTCGTGCAGGTTCTCACCGACCAGCCGCCACGCAAAGCCGTCCGCGCCCTGGAAGGCGGCGATTGCGACATGCGCTCCGACGGAAACGAGCGTGAGGAGCAGCACCCAGAGGGCGAGGACGAGGAGTTTAGCCGCGACGAATCGGCTCCTTGGGACGGGGGCCGTCAGCATCCCGGGCGCGGTGCCGTCACTGAACTCGGCCCCGAACAGGTGCGCCGCGGCGAGGCTGAAGACGAGCACGCCCCACCACCCCGCGAGCCACACCGTGCCCGATGTCAGCGTGCCGGCCCAAGTGACGGGGGCATCCGGCGCCCACGTCTCGGCCCCCCACGCGGACATCGAGGCGAAGAAGGCCACGACGACCACCGTCCACACGACGGTCCTTGCCCGCCTCAGCTTGAGGAGTTCGGCTCTGAGTACCCGAAGCATCCGCCCACTCCTGCCTTAACGCACATCCGCCGTGTGGGCGAATCTCCACATCACCGCGGCGCTTCCCGCGATGAAGACACCGGCCACGATCGCCCACGAGACGGCCGTCAACTCGTTGTGCACCACGGGCATCCACGCGGCGCCGTCGATCAGCACGGGCATCGTCGGCGGGTACAGGCGGGCGATCTCGGATGAGACGACCGGCCCGGCGGAGCTGAGCATGGCGGTCGCGATCATCGGCTTGAGGTATCCCGGCTTGCCGAGCAGTGCGACGAACCCCACGATCGGAAGCATCGCGTACAGTATCACCGCCGCTTGCAGGCTCTGCCCGAGGCTATGCCAGATGAGACTCCACGAGAAGCCGGGGGGCTGCATCGCCGCGAACCCGACCGTCTGCACGGAGAACCAGAAGACGGTGAGCGCGAGTACCCATGCCGCCACGATCACGAGTTTGGCGACTGCGAAGTACCTGCGTTCGACCGGCGCGGTGAGTAGCGTGGCATCCGTGCCCTCCTTACGCTCGCGGCCGAACACGTACGCGGCCACGAACCCGAACAGCAGTATCCCGACGCCACCGGCAAGGCCCTGGACGTTCTGCCGCAGGAGGCTCTCCCAGCCGAACTCGTAGTAGCCGAGCCCGACGGCTTCCGCCCACGCCCCGCCCGCCTCCCTCAGCGACGCGGCCATATCGAAGTCAGGACTCTTCTGCGCAAGACCGCCTGCGACGGCGATTGACGCATAGGCCACCACCGCGAGCGCCGTCCACAGCGGGACCTTGGAACCCTTGAGCTTCAGGAACTCCGCCCTGATCGCACGTATCATGATCGCATCCCCCGCTTCTTCCCCGGGCCCGCGTCCTGCGCGTGCCCGACCCCGTTCGACCCCCCGGTCAGCTTCACGAAATGGTCCTCGAGCGTCTCCTCGGACATCTGCAGCGCCGAGATCGCCACGCCCGCCTCGGCCACGGCGCCGCTGTACTCCTCGGCCCGCTCGAACCCGCTGAAGATGCGGATGGTGCGGTCTTCCCGCACGACGAAGTCGCGCATGCCGCAGCGCTCCTCCAGCGCCCATGCCGCGCGCGCGGTGTCCGAGACACGTAGCTCGAGGTACGCGCGGTTGCGCCGCCGGAGCTCCTCGTAGCCGATCTCTTCCAGAAGGCGCCCCTGGTGGATGATCCCGATACTGTCGGCGAGCTGCTGTACTTCGGAGAGGATATGGCTGGAGAGGAAGATGGTGATGCCCCGACCGGCGGCAAGCTCCCGCAGCAACTCGCGCATCTCGGCGATGCCGACGGGGTCGAGGCCGTTGGTCGGCTCGTCCAAGATCAACACCTCGGGTTTGTGCAACAGCGCGCGGCCGAGTGCGAGTCGCTGGCGGTTGCCGAGCGAGAGTTGACCGGCGGGCCGCTCGAGATACTCACCGAGACTGCACATCTCGATGACCTCATCGACCCACCTGCTGCGCGACAGCCCGAGCAGGTCGCGCTGCATCTCCAGGTTCTCGCGGACGGTCAGGTTGCCGTACGCGCCGGCGCTCTCCAGCACCGAGCCGATGCGCTCGAACGCCCTGACCGCATTGGGCCTCATCCGGATGCCGAGGATCTCGACGTACCCATCGGTCGGCCTCGTGAGCGCGAGCATCATGCGGATCGTCGTCGTTTTGCCCGCGCCGTTCCTGCCGAGGAACGCGTAGATCTCGCCGCGCCGCACGGTCAGGCTCAGGTCCTCGACCGCGTGGACGCGCCTGAAGTGCTTCGTCAGTCCCGCGGTACGGATGACGATCTCACGGTCGACCTGACTACCCATCGCACACCCCCTCTCAGTGATGAGTGTGCGCGTCGGTGGTGACGCCACGCTTTCGCGATCCTTACGATCCGCTTAACTCGCGGTTCGCGGCAGCGTTAGGGCGAAGGTGACACCGGACGGCATCGGTGGCCGGTCACACGAGCCAGCCTCGAGAGAGACGGTCCCGCCCATTCGCTCGGCCAACTCGCGGGCGATGGAGAGGCCGAGCCCCGTGCCCCCCGATGGTCCCGTCGATCCGCGCTCGAACAGAGCGTGCCCGTCGGCCGGTATCCGCGCACCGTCGTTGCTTATGCGGACCGTGTAAGCCGTATCCGTGACTGCGAGCGTGACCCCGAGACACGTCATCTCCTCGCCATGCCGAAGCGCGTTGCCGATGAGGTTGGATAGGATGCGGCCGACGGCGGACGGGTCGGCGTCGACGACGCAGGGGCTGTCGGGCACCGCAACATCCACGCGGATCCCCCGCGCGACGAGTTGAGGCTCGAAACCGAGCACGGAGCGGCGGACGGACTCGGCGAGGTCCAGCGGCTTCGGCTTCAGCACCAGGTCTCCCGCGTCGATACGCGCCGCGTAGAAGAGATCGTCGGTGAGCTGGGTCAGTTCACCCGCCTTCTGCGAGAGCACGGCGAGATACCGCTCCGGCTCGTCGCCCAGCCCGCGTTGCAGCGCGTCGACATATCCCGCGATCGACGTGATGGGGGTCCTGAGGTCGTGCGAGATATCGGCGAGCAGCTGCCGGCGTGAGGCGTCCGCTGCCGCAGTCGTCTCCTGTTCCCGCTGGATGCGGTCGGCGAGCGCGTTGATATCGTCTGCCATCCGTGCCGCCTCGTCATCGCCCGCCATGATGATCCGGTGGGCGTAGTTGCCGCGTGCCAGCTCGGCCAGCCCCTCGGCGACTCGGCTCAGCCGCTCCCGCCTGCTCACGGCACCGGCACCTCATCGAGCCGGTATCCGATACCCCATACGGTGGTGATGAGCCGCGGGTGCTCGGGATCGGCCTCGATCTTCATGCGCAGTCTGCGCATGTGGACCTGCACGGTGCCGAGGTCGCCGAACGGCTCCTCGCCCCAGACGTGCTCGTAGATCTGCGCCTTCGTGTAGACGCGCCCGGGGCGCGCGGCGAGCATCTGCAGGATGTCGAACTCCTTGGCGGTGAGCTCGATCGGGCTTCCCGAGACGCTGACCGACCGCCGCGCCACGTCGATCCGCAGCGACCCGACCTCCAGTGCCTCGGGCTCCAGCGGCGCTGTCCCGCCCTCGTAGCGCCTGAGGTGGGCCTTGACGCGGGCGACGAGCTCCACGGGGCTGAATGGCTTGGTCATGTAGTCGTCGGCTCCCACGCCGAGCCCGACAGCCTTATCCACGTCAGTGTCTCGTGCCGAGAGCATGAGAATCGGGATGTCGGAGCGCTCGCGTATGCGCCTGGCGAGTTCGATGCCGTCACCGTCGGGAAGCATGATGTCGAGGATCGCGAGCACGCACGGACACTCGAGCAGCAGTCGCTCGGCCGCCGACGCGCTGCCGGCGGTCTCGACGTCGAACCCCTCCGCCTCGAGGTTCAGTCTGACGACCTCGACAATGGAAGGCTCGTCATCAACAACGAGAATGCGACCCCGCACGCCAACCCCCGTCCGTGCCCCCCGCTGCGTGCCACAGCCTGTGCGGTTTCCGCGTCGGCCGTGCCACGCAGCGCCCCCAAGACGATAGCACCGTAAGCGCAGGATACACGCCCCGACCCTGCCGCGTCGTACCATGGGCGCATGAGACCCGAATCGATCGACATCCGCGCGCTGCTCGCCAAACGAGCCGTCGTCCTCGGCCCGATGGCCGGCATCACCGAGGCGCCGTTCCGTGGCATCTGCAAGCGCATGGGCGCCGCGCTCACCTGCACCGAGATGATCAGCGCCAAGGGGCTCCACTACAACCCGGACGCCGCCGTCTCGCGCGCGCTGCTCACCTTCGATCCCGCCGAGGTGCCCTGCGGCGTCCAGCTCTTCGGGTCGGAGCCGGACATCATGGCCGAGCAGGCCGCGCGCATCGTAGCCGAGTACGGCGACGACGTGGCGCTCATCGACATCAACATGGGCTGCCCGGTGACCAAGGTCGTGGCCAAGGGCGAAGGCAGCGCGCTCATGCGCACACCGGCGCTCGCGGCCGAGATCCTCTCGAGGGTGGCAGCGGCGGTGCCGGTGCTGGTCACCGCGAAGTTCCGCACGGGATGGGACGAGTCCGAGCGCAACGCTGCCGAGTTCGCGCGCACGCTTGAGGCAGCGGGCGCCGCGGCGCTCTGCGTGCACGGCCGCACGCGCCAGCAGTTCTACCGCGGCCACGCTGACTGGGGCATCATCGCCGAGGTCAAGGCCGCGGTCGGTGTCCCGGTCATCGGCAGCGGGGACGTGTTCTCGGCTGCCGACGCGCAGGCCATGTTCGAGCGCACCGGCGTCGACGCAGTGATGGTCGCACGCGGCGCGCAGGGTAATCCCTGGATCTTCCGCGAGGCCCGGGCGCTGCTGGACCGCGACGAGGAACTGCCTGCCCCCACCCCCTTCGAGCGCATCGACATGGCTCGCGAGCACGCGTGCTCGCTGGTGGCGTTCGGTGGCGAGCACGCCGTCGCCCGCATGCGCAAGCACGTCGGTTGGTACATCGTGGGCATGCCGGGTGCCAGTCACGTGCGCGAGCGCGTGAACCACGTGACGTCATCCGCCGAACTCGACGAACTGCTTGCCGAGTACCGCGAGTACCTCGAGGCGCGGGCGGACTGAGGGCGACCGACAGGCACTCCACCGCGTCGCGTGCCGGCCATCACGTGTGCGTCATATCTATAACTCTTGTGATATTCTCGATACATGAGCGAACTCCTCGACATCGGCTCAGCTCTCGTGAACGCACGGCGCGCCGCGGGACTATCGCAGGCAGATCTGGGCCGACGCCTCGGTGTGGCGCAGCCCCAGATCGCCCGCTGGGAGGGCGCACGGTACCGGAACGTCTCGCTGGAGCGCGTGTCCGCGGTCGCCGAGGCGCTTGGCGTCACGGGCCCTGCGACAGCAGCCACGCTCGCGGCTGAAGCGCCCGCAGCCTACGGGGTCGCGCTCACGGGCTTGGAACCACCCGCCGCACGCGCCCTGACGCGGACCGGGGCGGATCCGGCGTCGATCGCCGCGTTCGCCCGCTCGCATGACATAGAGCGCCTGGAGCTGTTCGGTTCGGTCCTGCGTCCCGACTACGGAGAGAACAGCGACGTCGACGTCCTCGTCACGTACGCCGAGGGCGCCGAGCCGTCGCTGCTCGACCTCGAAGACCACGCGCTCGAGCTGTGCGGCATCCTGCGAAGGCGCGTCGACCTTCACACCCGTCGGGGCATCGAGCGAAGCGCCAACCGCTCGAGGAAGCGTTCGATACTCGACGACGCGAAGACGCTCTATGCGCGACCCTGAGGCCGGCCGTGCCCTGGATCGAGATGGCCGGCATGCGCAACCGGCTGGCTCACGAGTACGACGGGGTCGACATGGAGCTCGTGTGGCGGACAGTGATACGCGATCTGCCTGCAGTTCTCGAGGCACTCGGGGCAGAGAAGGGTCCGGACGCCTGACGCGCCCTCAGATGAGCCAGGTGATCGTGCCCTCGTCGCTCAGGCCCCGGAACCGCACCTCGGTGCCGTGGGCAGCCGCCTCCTCCTCACGCCTGGCCCGCGCGCCCTGCAGGTCCTCAAGGCCGAAGTCGTGGAGCACCTCCTCGAAAATGTCCTGCGCGTACTCCTGCCGCCAGTCTTCGAGCGACATGTAGAACATCGGGTAGAACGGCAGGCCCATCGCCTGCACGAGGTCGACGATGCTCGCGAAGATCGCCGGGCGTTCGATGACGAGATCGATCACGTCCGGGTTCAGGAAGTCGTCGTCCCGGTTGTTGGGCATCCACATGAACACGCGGTCTTCCGTGCGCACCACGATGTCGTAGCAGTAGTTGCCCTCGCCGAGCAGCGCGACGCTGTACGTGCCGAGAGCATCCTCGAACGCGCGGGCCCACCCGTTGCCCTCGCGCTCGAGCTGCCACACGCCCGCCAGCCCCTCGAAGTCGATCGCCATCGACAGAGGGCACTGCGGGAGTTCCTTCACCACTTCACGGAGGTTGGCCACGGTCACGAGCGCCCTGGCGGGCAGGGACTTCGAGAGGAGCTCCACGGCGAGGTTGGCCTCCACCCAGGACGTCGCGTTCAAGACGACCCGGGTGGGGTCGGGGTCCCACGCGTAGTGCGCGCGGGTGGCTTCAAGCATGGATTCGACGGCGTGCACGGTGACCTCGGCGTCGTGTGTGCGAAGAACCAGATGTTCGGAGTATCGGGCCGGGCAGGCGACGAGATGAGGGCATTTCGACGGGCGGGCGTCGCCGATGGCAGAGGCCCAGGTCGGCCGGTGGTGTGGGTCACAGTGGAGCCTCATGACGTCTGGTTGGGTCGCCGCTGTCTCGGCCATAAACCCTAGAGACCCCTTCGTACGTGGAGGCCTCAGTGACTCATAACGGCCACACAGAGCACCCCGGACCCGCGGCGCCCGGACCGACCACCGGTGCCGCCCCGGCGGGTCATGACGATCACCCGGCCGGCCACGACAGACATGCGGGACACAGCGTTGCCATGTTCCGCAATCGGTTCTGGCTCTCCCTCGCTCTCACCGTCCCGACGGTGATCTGGTCGGGCATGGTTCAGCACCTCCTCGGGTACTCGGCGCCCACCTTCCCCGGCTCCGCGTATGTGTCCGCCGGCTTCGGCTCGATCGTCTTCGTCTACGGCGGCCTCCCTTTCCTGCGCGGCGCGGTCACCGAACTCCGCGACCGGCTGCCAGGCATGATGACGCTCATCTCACTCGCCATCTCGGTCGCCTTCGGCTTCAGCCTCGCGGTCACCCTCGGCGTGCCCGGCGACGACCTGTGGTGGGAGCTCGCCACACTCGTGACGATCATGCTCCTCGGCCACTGGATCGAGATGCGCTCGATCGAGCAGGCGCGCGGTGCGCTCAAGGAACTCGCACGCCTGCTGCCCGATGTGGCACTTCGGCTGGACGCGAACGGAGACGCCGCGGAGGTGCCGGTGTCCGAGCTCGTCGCCGGTGACATGGTGCTCGTCCGTCCCGGCGCGCGCGTCCCCGCTGACGGCACGGTGATAGAGGGCACGAGCGCAGTCGACGAGTCGATGATCACCGGCGAGTCCCGACCGGTGGACAAGCACGCGGGCGATCGCGTCACCGCCGGGACCGTGAACGGCGCCGGGTCGCTCCGTGTCGAGGTGACCCATACCGGCGAGGAGACCGCGCTCGCGGGCATCATGCGACTCGTGGCCAGCGCGCAGACATCGCGATCGCGCGCGCAAGACCTCGCCGACCGCGCCGCCCGACTGCTCACGTTCGTGGCGATCGGCTCGGCGGTGGTGACCGCGCTGGCATGGTGGGCCGCCGGCGCGGAGTGGGCCTACATCATCGAGCGCGTCGTCACCGTACTCGTCATCGCGTGCCCACACGCGCTCGGCCTCGCCATCCCGCTCGTCATCGCCATCTCGACGACGCTGGCTGCACGAAACGGGCTCCTCGTCCGGGACCGCCGTGGGCTCGAAGGGGCGCGCTTGCTCGACATCGTGGTCTTCGACAAGACCGGCACGCTCACCCTGGCCGAGCACCGCGTCGTGGACGCGGCCTCCGACGGCATCACGCTGGACGAGGCGCTGCGCCTGGCCGCGGCCGTGGAGCGGGATTCCGAGCACCCCCTCGGTCGTGCGATCGCCGCCCGTGCGGCCGAGGAGGGCGTGGACGTGCCCGACGCGCGCGGCTTCGCCTCGCTCCCCGGCCGGGGCGTGCGAGCAACCGTTGAAGGTCGCGAGATCGCCGTCGGCGGCCCTGCCCTGCTCGAGTCCGAGGACGTTGAGATCCCGGAGGCTCTTTCCGAGGCGGCATCGCGCGCCGGCGAGGCCGGTAGGTCGGTGGTCTATCTGGTCGATGGCTCGAACGTGCGCGCGCTCTTCGCGGTCGCCGATGCGGTGCGCCCGGAGTCGCGAGAGGCCATCGAGCGGCTCCATGCGGCCGGTATCGAAGTCGCGATGCTCACCGGCGACGCAGAGCCTGTGGCGCGCGCGGTGGCGACCGAACTCGGCATCGACACCGTGCTTGCCGAGGTACTGCCCGCCGACAAGGCGGCCGAGATCGAGCGGCTGCAGGCTGACGGCCGACGGGTAGGCATGGTCGGTGACGGCGTGAACGACGCGCCCGCACTCGTGACGGCCGACGTTGGCATCGCGATCGGCGCCGGCACAGAGGTGGCGGTCGAGGCCGGCGACATCGTGCTGGTGCGCTCCGATCCCCGCGACGTTCCCGCGATCGTGTCACTCTCGCACGCGACATACCGAAAGATGCTGCAGAACCTCTGGTGGGCGGCCGGATACAACATCATCGCCATCCCGCTCGCAGCGGGGCTGCTGGCAGGACAGGGGATCGTGCTCTCGCCTGCGGTGGGCGCGGTGCTGATGTCGGCAAGCACGGTGATCGTCGCGGCCAATGCCCAGCTGCTCAGGCGGTGGCACGTCGAGGGCTGAGGCGGGCGCCGAATGCGCGGGATCGCCAGGCGCCCGCTTGACCCGAGAACCGCGAGGGGGCCGTCGCTTGAGAAGACGGCCCCCTCTTGGAAGGAGGGTGTGGCATGGTCGCCCCGGCACCGGCATCTATCAGCCGGGGCAGAACCGGATGCCCCTATGTGGGTGGTCGGAGGACCACCTGTCGCCGCACTACGCCGGGATGGCGCTCCTCGTCATCCCGAGACTCGCGGCCATGCGTTCGACGGCGGCCTCGATCTCGGCCGCCGAGAGGTTGGGTGTCTCGATCACCACATGCTTTGCGTCAAACTCGCCCCAGTCCTCGGTGAGTATCCGAAGGCCGAGATCGTCCGCGTTCTCGTAGAACGTCGTCCCGGGGAACGGGCACGTGTAGGAGAGGAAGATGCGCGAACCGGACTCCCGCACCTCGCGCATGAACTCGAGGCTCTCCTGGAGCGTCGCGGCCGTGTCTTGCGGGAACGGAACCATGAAGGAACACACTGGTTCGATACCTGCGGCTACGGATGCCGTAACCGCGTCGAGCACCTGATGCTTCTCGATGCCCTTGACCGAGTCGAGGACTTCCTGCGATCCCGACTCCACGCCGAACTGGATGCCCGTGCAGCCGGCGGCCGCCATAGCGACGATCGTCTCCGCGTCCACCAGGTCGACGCGCGTGGCACACCCCCATCGCACCGGATGCTCCAGTGCGCGGAGTTCCTCCAGCAGCTGCCCCAACCAGCGCCGGTCGAGCGTGAAGATGTCGTCGGTGAAGAAGATCTCGTCCACGCCGTAGTCGAGCCACAGGTCCCGGACCTCAGCAGCGATACTCCCCGGCGTGCGCATTCGCCGTCTGCCCTGCCACAGCGATGATGCCGAGCAGAACGGACACCGGTACGGACAACTCCCCGTGGCGGTCAGCACATTCCACTTGTCGTGGTAGAAGTCCGTCGGGAAGAGCCACCGGGCCGGCCGCGGCAGATCGTCCGGGTGCGGCAGCGGCGCGCGTCCGTTCACCCGCACACCGTCAACGTCCGTGAAGCCGAGACCGGGGATGTCCGCGACAGCGCCCTGTCGCCCGAATATGTGCTCCGCAAGTGCCACCATGGCCGCTTCGCCCGGACCCACGACCACGTAGTCCACCGCGTCTTCGGACACAACGGCCTCCGGCATGATGGTGGGGTGCGCTCCGCCCACGACCACGACCGTCTCGGGCGACCGCTGCTTGACGTAGCGCGCGATCGTCAGCGCCTGCGGATAGGTCTCCGTAGTGGCGGAGATGCCGATGATCCGAGGCTGGTCGGCCGCCAGGATGCTGTCCACTCGCCGCAGGTTGAGACCGCTGACGTTGAAGTCGAGCGCGCTCACCGAGAAGCCCGCCTCCATGAGCGCAGAGGCGATGTAGGCGAGGCCCAAGGGCGGGCTCAAGCGAGCATGCTCGTTGCGCAAGCGCACGGGCGCGTTCACGAGCGTCACGTCCATCGGGCCTCGCCTACGTTCGTCCGTTGCGTGATGTCAGGTTTCGTCGTCTGCGCTCGGGCTCTCCGCTTCAGGTGCGATCTGGAGGGCCCGCGCCTGAAGAAGCTCCTTGATTCGAGGAGCGATAAGTCCGAATACCTCACCAGTGTCGATCTCGGCCTGAACCGCATCCGCGAGCTCATGGTCGCCGAACACGCCCCGCAACCACTTCACGAGCGCTACCGGATCGATGTAACCGATCATCTCCTGGCTGCCCGAGCGAATGGCGTCCTCGTAACGGGGAACACGCAGGAAGCCTGCGGCAGCCATCAGCGTGTTGATCGGCACCGGATTGGAGCCGCCCATGGCGGACATCTTCATGCCGACCAGACGCTCATCCGGACCGACCGTGCGCAGTAGGCGCTCGGCGAACTCCGGCGACGGGTCGCTCAGGACAACGGTCACAGTATCGCCTCCGTCAGGCACCAAGCTTGTCCTTACTGTCGAGCTCGTCGGCAACGTGCTTGAGCCCGAGCTCCTCGAGCGTGGCCCGTGTCGGCCAGCCCTTGTCGGTACTCCAACCTTCGAGGGTGTAGAACTTCGTCTTCCAGTCCTCTACCTTGTCACGGTCGAGCTTGCGCCCGGCGACGCTCTTGTAGCTCCATGTCCCGTTCTCGTACACCGGCATGACGTAGGGGACCTCGTAGGTCGTATAGCCCGGCAGAGCCCCGACTTCGTAGTTGTAGTCCGTGAAGACCTCGAGGTCGCGGTCGCGACCCTGGAGTACCCAGACCGAGCGATCGAGGTTCCAGATCTTGCGCCCGATCTCCATCCCCTCTTCGAACGTGAGATTCTTGCCCGTGACCGCGTTGAAGAACTTCGGCTCAGCTTCGGGAGTCAGACCGCGACCATCTTCGATCCAGGGATTGAAGAGGTCCATGTACGCCCAGTCGCAGTAGTTGAGCGACTGCTTGAAGTACCGCGTGTAGTGGCGGTGCCATGCAACGGTCTTGGCCATAGCCTCCGAGTAGATGCCCTCGTCGCTGTAGTCCATCATCATCGGATCGTTGTACGGGGTCAGCTTCTCCTCCGCGAGCGTGGCGAGCAGATCCGCCGGGCACGCGGACTCAGCACCAAAGAGCGCTGCAACCGACGGTGCCCAGAACACGAGCATGTTGAAGTCGTGTTCATTGATGTCGCGCTCCCCGATGAGCGACCCGTAGCCCCACTCGACCTCGGTGCGGGCGTCGTAGTGGTGCGAGTAGCCCCACTCTTGGAGCGGGAGGATCCCGGTCTTCGTGTCCTTCTCGTAGCGTCCCCACTTCTCCGCGCAGCGAGCGAGACCATCGTGCAGGTCTGCGCCGATGTCGTACTGGTTCACCCACATGTCGATCAACTTCGTGATGAAGGACGCCTGGCCGATCTGGGTGAAGTCCAGTTCCGTCTCGATCTCCTTGCCCTTGCCAAGGATGCCCTCCGTGTAGAGGTGATTGAGCCAGATGATCCCGGACTCCAACTGGTAGACGTTGATGCCTGCCCGCTGGGCGGCCTCCGCGGCGTCAAGGAGCACCTGCGTGTACGCGCCATGCGCCGCCTGATCCCACGCTGTGTAGAAGAGGTAGTCGACACACGTGGACGCGTTGCTCGCGCCGGACTTGAAACGGGCGCGGCAGTTCTTGTGGCAGCCCATGCAGCCCATCGGGGAAGCCGGCTGGTCAGGCGGCGCATAGGCCTTTCCGCCGGAACCGGGGGCGGCAGCGAACATGGAGCCCATCGGCAGCGGGGCGAATTCGTCCCAGTTCCCGGCAGTGCCGTACTGCATCGCCCACATACGCGCTTCCCAGAGCGCCTTCGGGTCGGCGACGGTCGCGCTACCGGTTCCTATGACACTGATCGCCTTCAGATTCTTCGCGCCCCAGACGCCACCGAAACCGCCCTGACCGGCACCGTTGCCCGAGTCGTGAATGAGGGCCGCCGTGCGGCTCTTGCTCTCACCCACCGGGCCGATCGTGAGCACCGCGGGGCGCTGCGTCGTGCGGCCGGCGTCCCGCATCTTGCCGAGTGAGCGCCATTCGGTTTCAACGCCGTTCTGCACGATCCGCCAGATCTCCTCCTGCGTCTCGGTCGTGTCCAGACCCCACAGGCCCTCCGCGTCCTTGATCTCGACTTTGTCGTTCCGGATGTCCACCCATACGGGCTTGTCGGAAGCACCTTCGACGACGATGCCGTCCCAACCCGCGAACTTCATCTGGCCCGAGAAACGGCCCCCGAAGTTCGATCGGGTGAACCATTCGATCGGGTAGCCCTGCACGCCGATACCCTGCACCTCGGTGCGGCCGGCAACGGCGGGAGCAAGCGTGCCCGAGAGCGGTGACCCCATGATCGTGATGACGTTACCGGGGTCGAAACCGCTGATGGTCTTGTCGGGAACGAGGTCCCAGAAGATGGCGGAACCCATACCGTGTCCGCCACCGTACTCCTCGTACTTGGCTGTATCCATGGTGGAGACCTCACCATTGGTGAGGTTGAGCCTCAGTATCTTTCCCGTGTACCCATCGCCCATGTGGCATTCCTCCTGATCGTCCATGTCGTGACGGCCACCGCCATCCCGGCGGATGCCCGTGAATGCATCAGTGACTAGTGGCCGGCCGCAGGTGCTTCCGGCGCCGCCGTGGTGGGCGCGTACGATCCGTCATCGAGGGTCGGGAAACCAGCAACCGCCCAACCGGCCATGCCCTCGCGCAGGTTCACCTTGTAGCCCACATCAGCCTGCCGCGGAATCTCGGTGGTGAAGCTGATGGCCCGCGTGGGACAGACGGCTACACACGCCTGCTGGCCGCCGGGACCGCCGTCTTCAGTCATGAACGGCGTGTCCACGCACAGGTCACACTTCTGGGCATGCTTGTCGAGGAAGTTCCACTGCATGCGCGATGGAGTGAACGGGCAGGCCTCGACGCAGCGCTCACAGCCGATGCACTTGCTCGCATCGACGGTGCGTACGTTGCCGTTCTTCGGGTCTACGTGAAGCGCTCCCGTGGGGCACGCGTCAACGCATGCCGGATACGTGCACTGGCGGCACTGCTGCTGGACGACGCTCCCCTCCTCGGCGAACGCCGCGAACGCGTTGGACTGAACCTGGATCCGTGAGAGCGAGAGGTTACACGCGCCCTCATGTACGAGCGAGCAGGCCAACATGCAGCTGGCACACCCGGCGCACTTCTTGGTGTCGACCAGGAGGTAGCCTTCTGAGGCAGGGACTGCGAAGACCTCCTCGGGCAGGAAGAAGCCCTTGACCAGGAGGCCGCCGAGCACGAGGCCCACGCCAGCGCCGCCCACGCCGGTGATGAACTGGCGACGGGTGACCTCCTTGTGCTCGCCCGGCTCCACTTTCTTGATGTCGTTGTCCGCCATCGGTGATGGTCCTTTCTCTAGATGCGGCCTCGGGCCGCCTTAACTGGAGGCGTCGGACTTCCGGGGCAGCCGCGCGTACCAGCCGGCGTGCTCCTTCTGGGCCTGCTCGACTGAGATGTAGCCGGTGAACATGGAGCGCAGCACCGGCCAGCTCATGGGCAGGATCGCCCCGAAGAAGACGTGCGCGAGGAAGAACGCGAGCATGCCCACGGTCGCGACGTCGTGGAGCAGGGTCGCCGCGCCCATCAGGCCCGCGGGGAGCGCGACGATGTGCGCTCCGACTTTGAGCAGCCCGGTCACGATGATGGTGAGCGTGGTGGCAAGAGCAAGGATGTAGGCCATCTTCTCGCTCTCGAAGTACTTGTCCTCAGGCGGCATCTCGTACTTCTTGATGCCGAGGAGGTGACCGTAGTGAGCGGCCGTGAAGGAGAAGGCGTTCTTGGTCGGCAGGTGTTCGCGGAAGCGGTGCCATGACAGGAGCGTGTTGGTGCCGTAGTAGAAGGTGCCGAACAGGAACATGATGACCGCCACGAAGTGGACGTTCATCGCCGCCCAGGTCGGCTGGCCGCCCCCGAGAAGCGACGGGACGAACAGGAACCCGAGCGCGATGCCGCTTGCGAGCAGGAACGCGGTCCCGATCCCGTGCGTCCAGTGCTCGAGTATCGCGGCGCCGTCGTGGCGCAGCACCTTGTCGCCCTCGACCCTCGGGTCCTTCCGCTCGGTGAGCCCCGCCGCCAGGACACCCGCGAACGGGGCCACGAGGACGAGGAACCACCCCGAGTCGAACAGGAGCTCCGAGCCCTCCGCCGCGGCCACCCGCACCGCGTAGGCGAGGCCGAGCGCGAACGCCAGCGCCACCGTGACGCCGATGAGCGCGCGCTTACTCATACGCACACCCCTTCCTGTATCGCTTGTCCGCAGGCGAGTCGTGTCAGCCGAGCCTGCTCTTCTCATTGACCGATGCCGAACCGTTACTGTCAATCTCTCAATGATTGATAGTAAGGGGGTGTGGCGCCGGCGCCCTGCGCGTGGGATGGAAGACCGTCACCGCCGACGGCGAGTGTGACGATGTGCGTTCAGGAGGTCCGCGTCAGCCCGAGTCGGGATACGCCCTCCGCGACGATCTGCTCGATCCGCGTGACGCTGAGATTGGCCGTCCTCATGATGAGGTGCTTGGCGTCGTACTCTCCCCAGTCCTTCGTGAGAATGGTCAGCCCCAACTCGGCGGCCTGCTCGTAGAAGGCCGTTCCCGGATACGGCGTCGTGTAGGACATGAGGATCTCAGCGCCCTCGTCCTTCAGCGTCTCCATGAATGCGAACGTCTCCCGAAGCGTCTCCTCGGTATCCTGTGGGAAGGGCACCATGAACGAGGCGGTGGCCCGTAGGCCGGCTGCCACCGACCATCGGATCGCTTCCAAAGCAGCGTCCTTGTCGATTCCCTTGACCGAGTCGAGAATCTGTTGCGAGCCCGATTCCACTCCGAATTGGATACCGGTACATCCGTGCGCAGCCATCGCGCGCAGCAACTCCTCATCAACGCGGTCGACGCGAGTACCACAGCCCCACGCCACTGCGCCGTGAAGGCGCTCCATCTCGGAGAGCAGATCCACTACCCAATCCCGCCTGAGTGTGAAGATGTCGTCCACGAAGAAGACGAAGCCGGCACCGTACGTGCGCACCAGCATCTCGATCTCCTCGACGACGGCTCTGGGCAGCCTCGGCCGGTGCCTGCCGCTCCAGATGTGCGCCGCCGAGCAGAACGGGCAGCGGTACGGGCATCCGCCGCGCGCGGTCAGCACATTGAACGCATCCTGGTAGAACTCCAGAGAGAGCAAGTCGCGCGCAGGCCAGCCGACAGCATCCGCTCCCATCAGCGGCCGGCGCTCATTGACGACGGGCTCGCCATCTTGCTTCCAAGCGAGTCCACGGATGTCACGACTACTCGTGCCCTCTTCGAGCGCGGCGACCAGTTCAGCGAGCGTTGCCTCGCCCTCCCCTATGACTACGAAGTCCGCTGCATCAGAACGGAGCACTTCCTCGGGCATGATGGACGGGTGTGCACCGCCGAAGACCGTGTGAATCGCGGGGCCGAACGCCTTGACCTGCTCGGCTATGCGAAGTGCGTTCGGGTAGGTCTCCGTGTATGCGGAGATGCCAACAAGCTCGGGGCGCACCCGGCCCAGCACAAGATCGAGCCGACGGGGGTTGTAACCGGTGAGGTTCAGATCGAGCAGAGCGACATCGTGACCCCGCTCACGCAGATGCCCGGCCAGATAAGCGATACCGAGCGGGGGTGAGAGACGAGCGTGAGCGCTCGTCCGCGCGACAGGCGAGTTGATCAACAGAATGCGCATCCTGCTCCATCATGAGCCGAATGTGGCACGGTCACAACCGACGGTCGCACCCATACCCGTGACACCAGTGAAGGGGTGCCGCCCGGAACGGACGGCACCCCCCGCGACGATAGTGGTCCTCTACGGCGCCGCTGGTGCGGCGTCCGCGACATCGTCGAGCACGGTGCGGTACTGCGCCACGCGCTCGCGGAACAACGGCAGCATCGCATCGACTTGCGCCTTGAAGTAATCGGCCCCTTCCAGGCTCGCGCGTACAGCATCGGCGAGTTCGGTATCGCCAACAACATCGTGCAACCACCGACACAGGCTGTCTGTGTCCACCCAGGCGAGCGTCGCCTTCGAGCCTTCGGGCGCGAGGCGGTCCCATTTCGTTCCGAACAACACGTTAACCAACTGCGGGAAGCTGTAGACCTCCACTCGCGTGTTGCCGATACCACCACTCATCTTTGTAACGGTGAACCGCTCCTCGAATCCCAGCTCCCGAATCGCGTGCTGCACGAACTCCAGAGAGGGCGCGTCGAAGCGGACTTGCGCTTCAGAAGCCTCTGTCACGCGCCATCAGCCCCCAGTTTGCCCGCACCGTCGAGCGCATCAGCTACCTCACTGAGGCCGAGCTCGGAGAGTCCTGCCCGGGTCGGCCAGCCTGTTGTGGAGTCCCAGCCCTCGAGCTTGTAGAAGCGAGTCTTGAAGTCATCGAACTTCTCGCGGTCTAGTGTGCGACCGAGGCAGATCGAGTAGCCCCACTCGCCGTTCTCGATAGCAGGCAGGAAGTACGGAACGTCCGTTGGCTTGTCATACACATAGTTCGTGTAGACTTCCATCTCCCGCGTGCGACCCTGCAGTACCCAGATCGCGCGGTCGAGGTTCCAGATCTTACGGCCGAGTTCGAGACTCTGCTCCCACGTCATATCTGTGCCGGTGACCGCCTTGAAGAGTAGCGGTTCGTACGTTGGCGTGGCGCCGTCATAGTCGTCGCCGGCGTTGAAGTTGATGAGCATCGGCCACGCCCAGTCACACATGCCGATCGACTGTTTCCAGAAGCGTGTGTAGTGACGGTGCCATGCGACGGCCTTGGCCTTCGCATCCGTGTAAATGCCTTCCGCGCTGTAGTCCCAGCCCTTGGGGTCGCCCACACCGGTTCCTTCAGCGATACGAGTTGCAAGTTCCTCAGCAGGCATGAGCGGAGCCTGGCCGACCGCAGCTGTAACGGTGGGCATCCAGTGCACGAGCCAGTTGATGCCGTGCTCGTTGATGTCGCGGTCGCCGAAGAGCGAACCGTAGCTCCACTCGACCTCGAGTCGAGGATCGTAGTGTTCGGGGAAGCCCCACTGTGGACGCGGAAGCAGGCCACTCGTTGTGTCCTCTTCCCACCGACCCCACTTAATAACGGCCCGCGTCAGTCCGTCGGCCAGATCCGCACCGATGTCGGTGCGGTTCGCCACCGCCAGGGTGAAGGCCTCGATGAACTCGGGGCTGTCGTACCTGTCCCACGGCAGGTCGGACGGAATCGCCTTGCCCGGCCCGAGCACACCCATCTTGTAGAGATTCAGCAGGTACGGATGAGCATCGACCATGTCGTACACATTCGTCCCCACCTGATCGAGCAGTGTGACTGCCGCCAGCTGGTCGATCAGTTCACCACTCGCAGACCAGTAGAGTCCCTCAACGCACTGGTCACCATTACCCAGACCGCTCTCCGTGTTGATGCGGCAGTTCTTGAAGCAGCCCATGCAGCCCTGCGGACGTCCCGCGCCGGCTGCGGTCCACATGATGGGACCGTAACCCGGAGACCCGTTGATGAGGCCGTACATGCCGGACAGTGCCGGCACCGGGGTCTCGAGCGTCGGGTTATCCACGTTGTATCCGAAACGGTCCTGGATTTCGAGCCGAAGGTCCGCCAGACCCGCCGGGTCGGCGATCGGCACGCTCCCAGTACCGATGAAGCTGATCGCCTTAAGGTTCTTCGCGCCCAAGATGCCGCCAAAGCCGCCCTGTCCGCCGCCGTTGCCTGCATCGTGGATCAGGCAGGCGTTGCGGTTAAGGTTCTCGCCGGCTGGCCCGATGCATACAACTGCCGGCTTCTGGGTCGTACGGCCGCCATCGCGCGATGAGCTGATCTCCCACCAGTCACTCACGCTCTTGTCGCCGGCTACGAGTGCCCAGATCTCCTCCTGGGTCTCATGCGTGTTGAGACCCCACAGACCCGACGCGTCCTCAATCGTGACCGTGTCGTTGACGACGTTGATCCACACAGGCGTTTCGGACTTGCCCTGCACCGCGATGCCGTCCCAGCCCGCGAACTTCATCTGACCGGAGAAGCGGCCACCGAAGTTCGAGCGGGTGAACCAGGCGATCGGGTACTGCTGGACGCCGATACCCTGGACCTCGGTTCGCCCTGACGAGGACGGCACCAGCGTGCCCGAAAAGGGCGACGCCATGAAGGTCACCAGGTTGTCCGGATCGAAGCCATCGATCGTCTTATCGGGCACGAGGTCCCAGAAGAGCGCCGAACCCATCCCGTGTCCGCCGCCCCACTCCTCGTAATCCGCCGTGGGAATCTCCTTCGTGCTCTTGTCGGTGAGATTCACGTATAGGATCTTCCCGACGTATCCGCCTATCGCCATTTCACAACCTCCTAGGGTCGAGTACAGGTTCTCCGGTCTCAATCAGTCAGTCGGGAAGTTGATCGTTGCCCAGTGTGAGTTACGCAGGTTGACTATGTAACCGACGTCGGACTGCACCGGCAGCTCGCCGGTGTACGTGATCGCCTTCGTCGGACAGGCCTGGACGCAGGCCTGGACGCCGCCGGGACCGCCCTCCTTGTTCCAGTACGGGGTGTCCGCGCACAGGTCGCACTTGAACGCGTGCTTGTCCTCGTAGTTCCAGAGTGCTCTCGAGGGCGTGAACGGGCAGGCCTCGATGCAGCGCTCGCAGCCGATGCACTTGCTCGCATCGACCGTGCGTATGTTGCCGTTGGCCGTGTCGACATGCATCGCGCCGGTCGGGCACGCATCGACACAGCTCGGATACGGACATTGGCGGCACTGCTGCTGAGCGATGTCGTCCGGGTACTTGCCGAAGGGGTTCTGGATGATCTGGATGCGTGAGAGATTGATGTTCGATACGCCTTCGTGCACGAGTGAGCACATGAGCATGCAGGTCTCACACCCGGCGCACTTCTTGGTATCGACCAGGAGGTAGCCTTCTGAGGCAGGGACTGCGAAGACCTCCTCGGGCAGGAAGAAGCCCTTGACCAGGAAGCCGCCGAGCGCGAGGCCCATGCCGACGCCGCCCACGCCGGTGATGAACTGGCGACGGGTGACCTCCTTGTGCTCGCCCGGCTCCACTTTCTTGATGTCGTTGTCCGCCATCGGTGATGGTCCTTTCTCTAGATGCGGCCTCGGGCCGCCTTAACTGGAGGCGTCGGACTTCCGGGGCAGCCGCGCGTACCAGCCGGCGTGCTCCTTCTGGGCCTGCTCGACTGAGATGTAGCCGGTGAACATGGAGCGCAGCACCGGCCAGCTCATGGGCAGGATCGCCCCGAAGAAGACGTGCGCGAGGAAGAACGCGAGCATGCCCACGGTCGCGACGTCGTGGAGCAGGGTCGCCGCGCCCATCAGGCCCGCGGGGAGCGCGACGATGTGCGCTCCGACTTTGAGCAGCCCGGTCACGATGATGGTGAGCGTGGTGGCAAGAGCAAGGATGTAGGCCATCTTCTCGCTCTCGAAGTACTTGTCCTCAGGCGGCATCTCGTACTTCTTGATGCCGAGGAGGTGACCGTAGTGAGCGGCCGTGAAGGAGAAGGCGTTCTTGGTCGGCAGGTGTTCGCGGAAGCGGTGCCATGACAGGAGCGTGTTGGTGCCGTAGTAGAAGGTGCCGAACAGGAACATGATGACCGCCACGAAGTGGACGTTCATCGCCGCCCAGGTCGGCTGGCCGCCCCCGAGAAGCGACGGGACGAACAGGAACCCGAGCGCGATGCCGCTTGCGAGCAGGAACGCGGTCCCGATCCCGTGCGTCCAGTGCTCGAGTATCGCGGCGCCGTCGTGGCGCAGCACCTTGTCGCCCTCGACCCTCGGGTCCTTCCGCTCGGTGAGCCCCGCCGCCAGGACACCCGCGAACGGGGCCACGAGGACGAGGAACCACCCCGAGTCGAACAGGAGCTCCGAGCCCTCCGCCGCGGCCACCCGCACCGCGTAGGCGAGGCCGAGCGCGAACGCCAGCGCCACCGTGACGCCGATGAGCGCGCGCTTACTCATACGCACACCCCTTCCTGTATCGCTTGTCCGCAGGCGAGTCGTGTCAGCCGAGCCTGCTCTTCTCATTGACCGATGCCGAACCGTTACTGTCAATCTCTCAATGATTGATAGTAAGGGGGTGTGGCGCGTATAGTCATGGCCTGAGTCACGCCGCACCATCAGCCCGTTTGCGAGGAGCGTTGCCATGGACAGTTCAGCGCTGTACGGGAGTCTGCACGCTCTACTGAGTGACAAGACCGTCGCACAGCTCTTCAAGACGATGATCGCGCGCTACATCGCATGGGACGACTTCAGGGCGATGGAACTGTCCTTTCCAACGAGCACCCCTGAAACGTGGACGCTACTCAAGCTCCTAGGTCGGTCGGCTGGCCTCGAGATTCCGATTCCCGACCACGCTGGAAACGAGTACTGGTATCTCCGCACCCACGAGATCGCCGATGCATCCGCATCGATCCAGTGTCTGTGCCGCAGCGACTCGGATCTGCACGGAGACCTGACAGTCAAGAACAACCGCCGAGTGCTCGTACGCTCAAGAATCGAGGAGACGGTTGCCGCAGCAAGGCTTGATGGTCTCGACATCGACCCGCTCGACGCAACGCTGCTATTGCAGCAAGACCACAAGCCCCGAACGGCGACGGAACGACTCTTGAGGAACACCCTCGCGGCGATGAGCAACCTCGACCGTTTTCTCGCGACGCCATTCTCGCCAGAGCTCTTCGACGCCTTGCGCGAGACGCTCCTGGACGGTGTGGACACGAGTGATCTTAGAGTCGTCGAGCCCCGGTGTGGCATCATGACGGCAGAGTACCGCGAGGAGGAGGTTCGGCTGCATGCAGACACACAACTGCGGTACATCTGCGACTACTACAACCACTCCACGGGCGATACCCACGACCATGTCGTGCTACGCGCACTTCTGCTACCGGACCTATTCCGCTTCTACAGGCCGCTCCCCGACCTCAACAGCGAGGTCGGTCGTCTCGCGTTTCACCTCTATGCGCTCAAGATCAAGCTGCCCGTTCTCGGACACCTCCCGTTGTCGCAGGCGAAGCTCCGCTGGGAGACCGGTACATCTGATCCGTCAGTGTCCCTGGATCGCGAACGGTACCTGAATGCGCGTGAGCACGATGGGACGGATATCACGGGCTACTTCACGCTTTCAGTACAACTCGCCCTCTCGGCACTGCGAGATTTGGCATGGAGCCTCCGGGAGCTCGAACAGCACGACGAGGACCTGCGATCTCTCCTGCAATCGGCCCCGTTGCTCAACCACCGGCAGCGCTCGATCCTGGGCCATGCGCTGCGCAACCCATCCTCCGAGTTCCGAATCTCGCACCACAGGACGACACACAGCGTCGTATACGCGACCGCAAGGTCGGACCTGCTCGGACTCGTAGACAAGGGCTACCTTGAGATCAGCATGCAGGGACGGGAAATGGTCTTCACCCCCCGTCCCGGGCTGCATACGATCATCGAACGTGACATGCAGGACATGTAGGCAACCGAGACCGGCAACTCGGTCCCAGAGTAGAGGGGCCCGCACATGATGTGCGGGCCCCTCTACTCTAGTGATGGTGCAGGGACTGACGCTCGCGCATCGATCCCGACAGCTCTCGGTACCAGCCTAGCGGTTCTCTAGGTAGTCGATGACTGCTGCCTGCTCTTCCTCGGTCAGAGCCGCGCCGTGGACCTCTACCATCCGCTCCAGAATCCCCTGCCAGTCCGACCCGTACGGCTGGCTGTATATGCGGGTCAGGTCATGGCATTCGGTACACTTGCCGGCAATGACCTGTTCACCCTCGGACGGTGTGCGCGACTCGAGGAACTCGGCCACTGCGGCCTTCTCCTCATCTGTCAGAACCGCACCATGCGCCTCTTCCATCGTGTTGATGATGGCGGTCCAGTCCACGTACTCAGGCTGCACGAAGATGCGCGTCGTATCGTGGCACTGGGTGCACGCGCCCTCGAGAATGTCCTCGCCCTCCGCAACCGGTTCTTCGGTCGGCTCTTCCGCCGGTTCCTCGGGCTCCTCCACCGGCGGGCTTTCGGGCTCCTCCTCTGCCGCACAACCTGCGGCGAGCGACATCCCCCCGACAATCAAAACGGCGATCGAGATGACCGCCAGCATGCGAAGCAATTTCTTCATTAGGTACCCCGCTCCCTCCAGCACTCTCTGGTCGCCGCCCGGCTCGCAAGAAACCTCGAACTCTCAGTCCGGCTACCATTGGGACGGCATTTCGCACACTGCCCGAGCACCTCTCCGGATGCCCACCCAATAGTCGGATGCCCGCCCGCGGCTTGTCAATCTCTCGAAAATTGATAGTAACGCCGCCACGGTGGAGGCGGGCGAGCAGGGCACCAGCACCACATCGCCAGTGCGAGCGACCGGACGGCTAGAACTCCAGCCCCGCCACCCGCTCGAACACCACACCCGCCCGCGCGAGGAACGCGTGCGGATCGAAGATCGCATCGAGCTGCTGCGCGCTCAGCACGCACCCGGCATCGGCCTCGAGCCGCTTGCGATAGCTCGCGCCCTCACGCGCGTGCTGGATGTCATCCCACACCTTCATCGCGTTGCGCTGCACCACCACGTAGGCGTCCTCGCGCTTCATACCGGCGTCCACGAGTTCGAGCAGCACACGGCTGGAGTAGATGAGCCCGCGCGTCTTCTCGAGGTTGGCGCGCATGACCTCGGGATACACCACGAGGCCGTCGAGGATCCACTCGAGCTTGCCGAGCAGGTAGTCGGTGGCGATGAAGCTGTCGGCGAGCACCACACGCTCGGCTGAGGAGTGCGAGATGTCGCGCTCGTGCCACAGCGCCACGTTGTCGAAGCCCACCTGCGCGTTGGCCTTCACCACGCGCGCCAGGCCGCACACGCGCTCCGCGGTGATGGGGTTGCGCTTGTGCGGCATCGCGCTCGAGCCCTTCTGGCCCGCGGTGAACGGCTCCTCAGCCTCGATGGTGTCGCTCTTCTGCAGCGCGCGGATCTCGGTGGCGATCCACTCGGCCGTGGCGGCCACGGTACCGAGTACCGCGAGCACGTGCGCATGGCGGTCGCGCGCGATGACCTGCGTGGAAGCGGGGTCGGGCGTGAGGCCGAGCTGCTCGCAGACGTAGGTCTCCACGAACGGATCGATGTTGGAGTAGGAGCCGACCGCGCCGGAGATCGCGCCCCACGCGCACGAGTACTGGCGGGTGGCCACGAGTCGGCTCTCGGCACGCTTAAGCGCCTGGGCCCACGCGGCCCACTTCATGCCGAAGTACATCGGCTCGGCGTGGATGCCGTGCGTGCGGCCAACGCAGAGGGTATCGGCGAACTCCTGCGCGCGGCGCACGCAGATGCGGCCGAGGCGCCGCACGTCCTCGATGATGATGTCCTGCGCCTGCGTCATCTGGTAGCACAGCGCGGTATCGCCGAGGTCGCTCGACGTCATGCCGTAGTGCACCCAGCGGGAGGGCTTGGGCTCGCCGTCGGGCACGCTGGCGTCGATGTGCTCGGCCATGTTGGTGAGGAACGCGATCACGTCGTGGTTGGTCTCGCGCTCGATCTCCTCGATGCGCTCAACCTCGAAAGCGGCGCGCTCGCGGATGACGGCGACGTCTTCGCCGGGGATCACGCCGAGTTCCGCCTGCGCCTCGCAGGCGAGGATCTCGATCTTCCTCCAGATCTCGAACTTGTTCTGGAGGTCCCAGATGGCGCCCATCTCGGGGCGGGTGTAGCGCTCGATCATCGTCGGCTCCTTGTCGAGTCGGCGGCGGGTGCGGGCTGCAGGGACGCTTGCGCGGCGCCGGAGTGGCGCGCTGGCGCGAGCTGTCCCCATCCCACGGGGTGCCATTATCGCGCAGGCGAGGCGAAGCGGGAATCCCACTTGACCGCCATTCATTCATAGGTGTATGTTGTGGCTACCTCAGGAGGGGACGAGAGGACATGTGGAGCTCTCCCCCTACAGCAACCGGGACTCACCGGACAAGATCTGGTTCCTTCGTCGAGCGCGCGGCGACTCGCACGTGGAGCGGTTCATCGAGCGACTCGATCCGCAGACCGCAGTACTCCAGCAGCTGATCCGACAGACACAATGGCTTCACGATGAATACGAGAGGACACGATGATGAAGCTGCTTCCATACGAGTATGACGAGTTCCAGGCGACGATGGCCGCCGCGCGCCTCACGCCCGAGTACCGTCTCGAAGGCGCGGTGCTTGAGATCACCGAGGCGCTCTACCTACGGATGGAAGAGCTCGGGCTGACACGCAGGGAGTTCGCCGAGCGCATGGGGGTCTCACCTGCACGCATCACGAACATCTTCAAGGGCAGAAACAACTTCACGCTGGGGACGCTTGTTGAGGCCGCACACGCGCTCGACTGCGAGCTGACCATCGGACTCGCACCACGCGAGATCGACGGCTCGGGGGAGTACCGCGGCGCGGCACAGGGCCACGCGAGCGTCGCGGCGGAGACCCGGGCGCCGTACCGCCGCGGTGGTTCCGCCACCCGCGCGGCCCGCTCGCGGGATGAGGAGATCCGCCAGCACCTCAGGACGGGAAAGCTACGGGTCGAGGGTGATGCCGTGCTCGTACGCCACGACCGGGACCGGACCTACCATCCGGCCACGTTCCGAGCGGCTGGTTCCGGCTCCAAGAAGACAAACGTGGGCCGGCGCTCGTACTACCGCAGCCGGATCCTCGCGGTCGCCCGCGAGATGGAAGCGTGATCGTCGCCGCACGGCACCCGCCCTGGGATCTCACCCGCGCGTGCCGCGCCACGGCACACTCGGCCGTGTCGCATCCTCCGTCACGTTTCGCGTATCATGCGCACCGAAGGGGAGTAGCAGCCCGGCCGCGCCGGGCGGCAGGCCGTCATCACGGGCGTCGGCCCCGGTCCTGCCAACGAGACACCTCGCGTGCGAGACCTTCAGGAACAGTCCTGTCCTGAACGCTACGCTGGAGGACCGATGTCCAAGCCCGCCCCCGCACCCGCGGAACTGCCCGAAGACTACCGCGTCGACGCGCCGCACACCGCCGATGCAGCCGATGTGCTCGCGCACCTCGAGAGCAGCGCATCGGGGCTCACCGAAGCCGAATCGGCCCGGCGCCTCGCGGAGGCCGGCTCCAACACGCTGCCCGAGGGTGAGGTGCGCACCATCCTGCAGATGGTGGCCGACCAGTTCAAGGACTTCCTCATCCTGCTGCTCATCGGCGCCGCAATCGTCTCGGGCGTCCTCGGCGAGCTGGCCGACACCATCGCCATCGTCGTGATCGTCGCTCTGAACGCGGTCATCGGCGTGGTGCAGGAGTATCGCGCCGAGCGCGCCATGGAGGCGCTCCGCGAGATGGCCGCCGAGACCGCCACCGTGCGGCGCGACGGGCGCACGAGCGAGATCCACGCAGCCGAGCTCGCGCCCGGCGACATCGTGCTGCTCGACGCCGGACGCATCGTGCCGGCCGACCTGCGGCTCATCGAGTCGGCGGGCCTGCGGGTGGCTGAAGCCGCGCTCACCGGCGAGTCGCTGCCGGTGGAGAAGTACACCGAGCCGATCGACGAAGTCGACGCGCCCATCGGCGACCGCACGAGCATGGCGTACCGCGGCACACAGGTGGTCTACGGCCGCGGTGTGGGCGTGGTGACCGGCACCGGCCTCGCCACCGAGCTCGGCAAGATCGCCCATCTGCTCGGTGCGGCCGGCGACACCAAGACGCCGCTTCAGAAGCGCCTCGCGCAGTTCGGCAAACAGCTCGCACTCGCCGCACTCGGGCTCTGCGCCATCGTCTTCATCGTGGGCCTGGTACAGGGCGGCGATGTGCTCGAGATGTTCATCACAGCCGTGGCCCTTGCGGTAGCAGCGGTGCCGGAAGCGCTCCCGGCGGTGGCCACCATCGCGCTCGCGATCGGCGCAAGCCGCCTCGTGAAGACGAACACGCTCGTCCGCAAGCTTCCGGCAGTGGAGACACTCGGTTCGGTCACCTACATCTGCACCGACAAGACCGGCACGCTCACCCTCAACCGCATGACCGTGGAACACATCGCCACCGGCGACGCGAACCCAGCGCAGCTCGTGCACTCGGCCGAGGCGGGCAGCGGCACCGAGTGGCTCGGCCGAGCGCTCTCGCTCTCGAACGACGTCGCCGGGCAGGAGGGCGAGCTCGTGGGCGATCCCACCGAGATCGCCTTCTACGTCGCGGCTGCCGAAGCAGGCTACGACCGGGCCGCGCTCGATACCGAGCTGCCGCGATCCACCGAGCTGCCCTTCGACTCGGACCGCAAACTGATGACCACCGTGCATGCGCTCCCACACGGTGGCTACGTCTCGTTCACCAAGGGGGCCGCCGAAGCGATCGTCGAGCGCTCGGTGGACGCGATGGACGCAAGCGGCGAGCAGGTGCCGGTCGATGCGGCGGCCTCGGTGGCACTCGTGGACTCGTGGTCCGCCGAGGGGCTGCGCGTGCTCGCATTCGGCATGCGCTACCTCGATGATCTGCCCACCGACGACGATTTCAACGCGCTCGAGCGCGACCTCACGCTCATCGGCTACACCGGCCTCGTGGACCCGCCGCGCGAGGAGGCACGCGCTGCAGTCTCCGAATGCAAGACCGCCGGAATCATCCCAGTGATGATCACGGGCGACCATCCGGCCACCGCGCTCGCCATCGCCAAGCGCCTCGGGATCGCGGACCACAAGGAGCAGATGATCACGGGCGCCGAGCTCGACGCGCTCTCGCTCGAGGACTTCGAGGGGCGCGTCGAGGGCATCCGGGTCTACGCACGCGTGGCGCCGGAGCAGAAGCTGAAGATCGTCCAGGCGCTGCAGGACCGCGGCGAGTACGTGGCGATGACCGGCGACGGCGTGAACGACGCGCCGGCGCTGGCCCGTGCGGACATCGGCGTGGCGATGGGCATCACCGGCACCGACGTGGCCAAAGAGGCCGCCGACATGGTGCTCCTCGACGACAACTTCGCGTCCATCGTCTCCTCGGTCCGCGAGGGACGCCGCATCTTCGACAACATCCGCAAGTTCATCAAGTACACGATGACGTCGAACTCCGGCGAGATCTGGACGATCCTGCTCGCACCGCTCCTCGGCATGCCCATCCCCCTGCTGCCGATCCACATCCTCTGGATCAACCTCGTGACCGACGGCCTGCCGGGACTCGCGCTCGCGAGCGAGCCGCACGAGAAGAACATCATGAGCCGGCCGCCGCGCGCGCCGAAGGAGTCGATCTTTGCCGACGGGCTGGGTACGCACCTCATCTGGGTGGGTCTGCTCATGGGCGGGGCGTCGCTCTTCACCCAGGCGTGGTCGATGCAGCACGCCGGCGAGCACGACCTCTACTGGCGCACCATGGTCTTCACCGTGCTCTGCCTGTCGCAGATGGGACACGCGCTCGCGGTGCGCTCGGACCGGCAGTCGCTCTTCGGGCTCGGCCTGTGGTCGAACAAGCCGCTGCTCGGCGCAGTCGTACTCACCTTCGCACTGCAGATGGCGACGATCTACGTGCCGTTCCTGCAGCCCGTGTTCAAGACCGAGGCGCTCTCGCTCGTGGACCTGGGGATCGCACTCGCGACCTCGACGATCGTCTTCTGGGCGGTCGAGCTCGAGAAGACGGTGAAGCGCCGGCGCGACGCGCGTGCCGAGGTGGCTGTGGCCGCTTAGGGGCATCTACGGTAGGCGTACCGGTTCCACGCTGCGTAGTCCTCGCCGGGGGCCCTCGGCGCCTCGGAGGACGTGCCTCCTCGGCACCTTCCCCTGCTGCGGAGTGACTCCGCTTGAGGAACCGGTGCGCCTACCCGTGCGTCACTCGGCAAGCCACCCCAGCACCTCGGCGATGCGGTCGGCGTCAGCGCCGTCAGCGAGGGGGAGGGCGGCCTCGAGCAGCACGCGGGCGCGCTGCCGATCGGCCACTGCTGCCCCAGCGTGTCCGAGTTCGTCCTGTGCCGTGGCACGCGCCGCGAGCAGCTCGCCCAGCATGTGGGCGCGGAAGACGTCGAGAGAGCCGCCCGTCGAGAGGAGTGTCACGAGCCCTTCGGGACGTAGAACCTCGACGACGGACGGATCGGTTTCGAGCAGCTCGCCGATCGCGTCGCGCGAGACCTCGAGCGCATCGTCAGGTCGGTGTTCGCGGAGCGCGGCCAGCAGCCGCCTGAACGCGTCGCCCATCATCTCGATCTGGCGAAGCAGCCAGTCGGTCTGGTACACCTCAGTCCTCGCGGTTCACGAAGCCGACCGCCCAGTGCTTCCCATCGCAGAGCGGCTTGTTGTGGGAAGCTCCACAGCGGCAGAGCGCACAGTGCTCGTGCGGCGCCCCCTCGGGCAGCTGCGGGTCGACAACCTCCACGCCGCCCTCGAGGTAGTACGGCCCCTCCGGTGTCGCTTTGACGGCAGCCGGGCGCACGCGCTCCGGGGTGACCTCGCCGTGGATGGTGTAGCCGAGCGCTCCCGACGGGCACTTCTCGCAGAGCGCAACGATCTCGGCCACGCTCGCGCCGTCCGGATCGATCCAGGGCCTGCGGCTGCGGTCGAAGACGCCGGGCAGCTCCAGCACGCAGTACTCCACGTGTGCGCAGAGCGGCCGGTTGTCGTGGATGGTGATGTGCGTGCCTACGTGGTCGATCGTCTTGCCGCGCCCGGCCTTCCACTTACGCTCGCTCGTGAAGCCCACGCCCACATGCGACCCGTCGCAGAAGGGCTTGCGTGCCGAGGCGCCGCAGCGACAGAGCAGGGCGGTGTCGCGGGTCTCGATCTCACCGCCGTCAGCACCCGTAAGCGCTCCCCGATGCTCGGGGTCGGACCCGCGACGATAGCGGAGCGGCCCGTCGGGCACGGCCTCGATGTGGGGGCCGGCGTGGGAATCGTTGCTCATGTCAGTCATCTCCCTGGCGAGACGGGGCCGGCCCGGCGCGGTCCGGCGACCCGGACCCATCGAGTATAATGGCTTGCCTACATCCCGTTGCAGCCCGTGGTCGTGACAGCTCCGTCGCGACCCTGTCCGAAAGGAGTGCAGATGTCGCTCAAGGGCACCCGCACCGAGCAGAACCTGCTCAAGGCGTTCGCCGGCGAGAGCCAGGCCCGCACCCGCTACACGTACTTCTCCAGCGCGGCCAAGAAGGAGGGCTACGAGCAGATCGCTGCCCTGTTCCTCGAGACCGCCGAGAACGAGAAGGAGCACGCCAAGGTCTTCTTCAAGCACCTCGAGGGCGGCATGGTGGAGATCACCGCCATGTACCCCGCGGGCCGCATCGGCACCACCGCCGAGAACCTGCTCGCGGCCGCGGAAGGCGAGCTCGAGGAGTGGGGCACGCTCTACCCCGACTTCGCGGCCATCGCGGACGAGGAGGGCTTCCCCAAGGTGGCCGAGTCGTTCCGCGAGATCGCCGAGGTGGAGCAGCACCACGAGGCCCGCTACCGCAAGCTCCTCGCACTCGTCGAGGGCGGCACGTTCTTCAAGCGCGAGACCCCCGTCCGTTGGAAGTGCCGCAACTGCGGCTACATCCACGAGGGCCCCGAGGCGCCGAAGATGTGCCCCGCGTGCGCGCATCCGCAAGCGCACTACGAGCTCTTCTGCGAGCCGTACTAGGCGGCATGCCCAGCTCACGAACGTACGACGGCCCGTCCGGGACACTCCCGGGCGGGCCGTTCGGCGTCACAGCCACCAGATGTTCACCACACCAGGTGCCTCGGGTTCGCCTCAGCGGACGAACTCCGTGATGTCGTGCGCGATGAACAAGACCGCGTAGACCGAGTCGCTGTCGCCCTCGAGCGGCGTGAGCGAGACATCCAGGACGCGGCTGCCGCGTTGGGGCGCGGTCGTGAGCCGGTAGCGGTCGTGCTGGCCGCTTGCCGCGGTCGCTTCCACTCGCGAGAGGAGCGGCTCCATGATCTCCTCGGGATAGCCCAGGTCGCGCCAGTGGTTGCCGATGACGTCGAACGCATCGGCGCCGAGGAACTCGGCGGCGCGCCGGTTGACGAAGAGGTACCGACCGTCGATCGAGAAGATCAGGACGATCTCGGGCACGTCGTTCAGGATCTCGGATGCTGCGTCGATCGGGCTGTAGTCTCGCATTGGAGCTCCTCACCGCGGTCGGCTCGGAGCTATTGTAGCCGACGCAACCGCCGGGCGGCACGCCGACGGGCCCGAGGCCGTAGGCGGCCGCGGGCGCGCAGCAGGCGCCGCGCCCGGCCGTAGCCGCCAATCCACACAACATCACCACAGGCGACCGACAGGTGCGGCACTACCGTGCCCTAGCCTCGGAGCCGGACATCGCATACGAAGGTGAGGGCGGGATGGCATCATCGAAGGGACTTCGCCGCTACCGCGGCTGGATCGCGGCGGGCGCACTCGCACTTGTCGCCGGCGGCGCGTTCCTGGCCCTGCGCGACAGCGCCGTGGCGGAGGACACGATCACGTACGAGACCGAGACCGCCACGCTCGGCACGATCTCGGTCACCGTGTCGGGGACGGGCTACGTCGCTGTGGACGGGACCACCGACGTCTGGCCAGCTACAGCCGGGACGGTGGCGACGGTACCGGTGGCCGAGGGCTCGACCGTCGCGACGGGTGACGTGCTCTTCACCCTCGACGCCGCCTCGGCCGAGGCGAGCGTCGCGCGGGCACTCGCCAGCCTGAGACAAGCCCAGCAGAGCGTCGCGCAGGCCACGCTGCAGGTCACCAAGGCCGAGAATGCGCTCGCGGCGCTCGTCAGGCGCAGCGCCGAGCCGAGCAGCACGGTCACGAGCACCGACATCGCCGCCGCCGAGGGAGACGTCGATGTCGCCGACGCCGGACTCGCGTCGGCGAGGGCACAGCTCGCCACCGCGCAGATCTCCTACGACGACGCCGTTGCGGCCGAGGACGACCTCACCGTGGTCGCTCCGTGCGGTGGCGTGGTTCACTCGCTCGCGATCGAGGCCGGCGACACCGTGTCCGTCGGCAGCGGGACATCGACCGACTCGGCCGCAAGCGGTGGGATGACCGCCACCTCGGCATCGAGCTCCTCCGGGGCGCCCGTGGTCCTCGCACCGGTCCAGCCCCTCGGCGTGCTCCTCACCGTGAACGAGGTGGACCTGCCCGCCCTCAAGATCGGCCAGCGCGCGGACATCGAGTTCGACGCTCTCTCCGATATCACCGCTACCGGCAAGGTGTACGAGATCGCCGACGAGGGCCTCAACTCGTCGGGTGTGGTCACCTTCGACGTGTGGCTTTCGATCGACGTGGCCGATCCCGGGCTACGTTCCGGCATGTCGGCAGCGGCCACGATCGTGACCGACATCGCGAGGGACACGCTCATCATCTCCAACGCGGCGCTGCACTCCGACGGCGAGGGCGGCTACTACGTCCTCGTCATGGACGCGGGCGCTACCGAGCCCCGCCAGGTGCCCGTCGAGACCGGTCTGGCGAGCGCCACGCAGACGCAGATCCTCTCGGGCCTTGCTGAGGGAGACGTCGTCGTCACACAGACCGTGGACTCCACCGACACCGACACCGGCACCCCCGGCGGCGGTCTGATGGTGCCCGGCATGGGCGGCGGTTTCCGTGGCTGACGTCCAAGCCAGCACACCCGTCATCGACGCCCGCGATCTCACGAAGGTCTACGAAGGCGCCGGCGCCGAGACGACCGCGCTCCGTGGCGTGTCGCTCGCGGTCGAACCGGGCGAGTTCACCGCCATCATGGGTCCGTCCGGCTCGGGCAAGTCCACTCTCATGCACATACTCGGCTGCCTCGACACGCCCACGACGGGCACGTACGCACTCTCCGGCCAGGACGTCTCCACGCTCGATGACTACGAGCTCGCCGAGATGCGCCGGACCACCGTGGGCTTCGTCTTCCAGGCGTTCAACCTGCTCCCCCGCGCCACCGTGATGCGCAACGTCGTCATGCCGATGCTCTACACGCGGGTGCCGCATGACGAGCGCGACGACCGCGCCGCGTCGGCGCTACGCGCGGTGGGCCTCGAGGAAACGCTCTGGACGCACCGCAGCAACGAGCTGTCGGGCGGGCAGATGCAGCGCGTGGCGATCGCGCGGTCGCTCGTGAACGACCCGTCTCTCGTTCTGGCCGACGAACCGACCGGCAACCTCGACACCGCAACCGGCGACTCAGTGATGGACCTCTTCTCGCGCCTCAACGACGAAGGCCGCACGATCGTGCTCATCACGCACGAGCCGGACATCGCAGCCAAGACGCGGCGCGTCGTGCGGCTGCACGACGGGTTGGTGGCAGAAGACGCCCTTACTGCCGATGCGCACGTGCGTCAGTACGGCGCCGGCGCGGTGCCCGCGCATGTCGCGGATGCGCCCGGACCGTCGGCGGCCCCTGCGCTCACGGCCGATCCGGCAGGTGATGTGTGATGCGCTTCAGCGACCTCATCGCAGAGACGCTGCACTCGCTCACCTCCAACAAGGTGCGCAGCGGTCTCACCATCCTGGGCATCGTCGTGGGGATCGCCTCCGTCATCGCGATGGTGGCGATCGGCCAGGGCTCACAGGCCGCGATCGAACAGAGCATCCAGGCGGCGGGCTCCAACCTGCTGACTGTCTCGCCCTCGGCTGCGGGCCAGCAAGGACCGGGCGCCCGCAGCTTCGGGGCCAGCGTTGAGTCCCTCACGCGCGAAGACGCCGAGGCGCTCGCCGACCTCTCGCTCGTCACCGGCGTGGCGCCCTCCGCACAGGGCCAGGCACAGCTCGTGGCACCTGAGACCAACGCGAACGCGCAGGTGCTCGGTGTGACGCCGTCCTACGCGGCGGTGCGGGGTCTCACCGTCTCCTCCGGTGCCTTCATCTCGGAGCGCGACGACGCGGCCAATGCGCAGGTGGTCGTTCTAGGAGCCACACTCGCCGAGGACCTCTTCGGCGAAGGCGTCGACCCCGTGGGCGAGCGCATCCGCTCGGGCAACATGCTGCTCACGGTGGTCGGCGTACTGGAGGAGAAGGGAACGTCGGGCTTCACCAACGTGGACGCTTCGGCCATCATCCCGCTCTCAACCGCCGCCCGCTACGTGACCGGGAGCGAGTACCTCTCGTCGATCACGCTCACGGTGGCCGACGAGGACCAGATGGACGCAGCCGAGGCGTCGGTGGAGGGTCTGCTGCTGCAGCGTCACGGCATAGCGGACGCCGACTACGCGGACTTCTCGATCATGAACATGGCCGACCTGATGGAGACCGTCTCGACGGTGACCGGCACGTTCACCACACTGCTTGCCGGCATCGCGGGGATCTCGCTGCTCGTGGGCGGCATCGGGATCATGAACATGATGCTCACCACCGTGACCGAGCGCACGCGCGAGATCGGCTTGCGCAAGGCCATCGGAGCCGACAGTGCGGCGATCTCGGCGCAGTTCCTCGCCGAGTCGGTCACGCTCACGCTCGTGGGCGGCGCGCTCGGCATCGTAGCGGGTTGGGGCATCGGCGTGGCGGCCGCCAACCTGCTCGGTGCGACCGCGATCATCACGATCGACTCGGTGCTGCTCGCCGTCGGTGTCTGCGCGGTCATCGGCATCGTATTCGGCTACTACCCCGCACGCCGAGCCGCGTCTCTCAGCCCGATCGAGGCTCTCAGATACCAGTAGGCTACCGTCCCGCGGGAGCACCGCGGGCCACGAACAACCGTCCCGCACACCTACGGCGGGTCGCGAAAGGAGCGGTCATGAAGGGTTCACTCAAGGCGATCGTCGCCGGCGTCGCCGTCCTGGTGCTCGCGGGCGCGGCGTTCTGGGCGGGTACCGCCTACCAGGCGGCGCAGGATCCCGCGCTCGGCTTTGCCCGAGGCGGGACGCTCACGGCAGACGGCACGATGCCCGGCGGTGGCGGGCCGATGATAAATCTCACCGATGAGGAGCGCGCGCAGCTCCAGAGCATGACCGACGAAGAGCGGGCCGAGTTCATGGAGGAGAAGTTCGGCGAGGGAGGACTGCCCGCCGGTGGCCCCATGCGCGGCGGTACGCTCGAGGGTGAGGTCCTCGAGGTGGCCGACGACACGATCACTATCGCCCTTGAGAGCGGCGGATCGCAGACGGTCTACACGGACGCGGAAACGCTCGTCGCCTACGCCGACGGCGCCGGCGACCTTGCTGCGGGTGCGCAGGTACTCGTCATCGCCGAGCCGGCGGCTGACGGTGTGACCAACGCGTCGGTCGTGGTGGTCAGGTAGCCGCTGAAGAGGCGGTACGCGCTCGCGTGGTCGCGCGGGCGCCTGCCGTCACTTCTCCGTGTAGACGTTGATGACGATCTCGGTGCCCTCGCTGCCTTCGCTCACCATCACCGCGGCCTCGCGTGTCCCCGAATCGGCAGCCAGCTGCGCCAGTTCGCTGTCGCCGGTGGACATCTTGACGTCGTTGGTCAGCGACCAGCCGCCCGACTGTAGCTCCGACTTGTACCACTCGTAGACCTCGTCGACCCCATCGCCCGTGCTGAGCATGGCATAGACCTGGTCCCTACCGTCGGCAGCTCCGAAGTAGGTCGACGTCACGACCGTGGCGCCGCTGTAGAGCGGGAAATCGTCCGGGAACTCATCGACCAGCACGCCCTCACCGCCCGCGATGGTCGTCTCCCCCTCGTCGGTCTCGATGGTCACCTGGTCGCCATCGACCTCCACGTCCCCGCCGATCGCGCCCCCGACGATCTCCTCGCTGATCTCCTCGCCGATCTTGTCCGACACGCTCTTGCAACCCGCAACACCGAGTGCGAGAACGATCACGAGCGCGCCGATGAGCAGTCTCTTCATACCGGCTCCTCCCTGTGTGCCTCGTATGTCGCGTGCCTCACGTCCATCGTGCAGAACCACGCCCACCGGCAGCGGATCCAGGCGGGCTCAGCCCGGCTCTCCTGTGGGATATACCCGCAAGGAGGTGGCTAGCGTGACACGAACAGGCGCGACTGGCGGTTCACGGTCTGGGGCCGAGGCGTCCGCGGCGCCGTTGCGGGTGCCCGAGACAACGCTCGCATGGCTCACGGATGTGGAGAACCCTGCAGCGGCCGCCCTCACGCGCCGGGGCCTCCTCGGCGAATCAGCGTCAGCCGATACCGACGCGCTGTGGGCGCGCCGCAACGAGTACGGGCCGGTGGCACGCATCCTCGAACTCATGAACGCCGATGGCTCGTGGGCGCCGCCAGCACAGGACTACCGCAAGTACGGCGGGAGTCTCTGGCAGATCCACTTCCTCGGCGAACTCTACGCCTCAGGTGACGACGAGCGCGTGCAGGCGGCCGCCGCGTACGCGTTCTCTCGACAGCTTCCCGACGGCTCCTGGAGCTGTACCGGCGGCAGACCGGCGGGCTCGATACCGTGCCTCACCGCCAACGTGGGGCGCGCGCTGGCCCGCCTCGGCTTCGAGCGCGACGAGCGGGTGCTCGCCGCGCTCGGCTACGTGGTCGGTCTCTACCGCACCCTCGGCTGCGTGGACTGCCGTGGAGGCCCCGCGTTCCATCTCAACGGCTACTGTCACATGCTCACACCCAAGGATCTCCTCTTCCTCGCCGAAGTGCCGAGCGAGCTCTGGCCGGACGGTGCCGGAGATCTGCGCCAGGCGTGTACCGATGCGCTCCGCGACAAGCGTGTGTTCAACAGCCTGCCCGCCGAGGCGCGTGCCTACCAGGATGCCGTCTTCTCGATGCCGGCCGCAGAGCAGCAGGCGTTCCGCGAACGCTTCCTCGCCGAGCACGAACCGCTCACGTACGGGCCGAAGCCGGGTTGGCTCAGGCTCGGCTATCCGCTCTCGTACAACTCTGACGTGCTCGAGTCGCTCTACGCGCTAGCGCGTCACGGTGAGCCGAGGCGACCCGAGTATGAGGAGGCGGTCGGCGTTCTGCGCTCTGCCGCCGACGCTTACATGCGCTGGATCCTGAAGACGACGTTCAACGGCAAGATGCTCGCGGACGTGGAGGAGAAGGGGAAGCCGAGCCGGTGGCTCACCTGGCGCGCGTTATCGGTGTTGCGTCACTTCGAAACCGTCTGATGTGGGTACGTAGTCTCCGCAGACGGCGGTGTCCGGAGCTCCGGCGAACCGTCGCAGCGGTGCCGTCGTCTCACTCTCAGAAGACTCGCAACACGAGGAGGCGCATCATGTACACACGGATTCTGGGACTCATTCTGGTGCTCGCGCTCGGCGCGGCGCTTGCCGGTTGTGCTGCCACGGCCGAACCTGAACCCGACGTCGGCGCACCCGGTGACCCTGCCGCGGGTATCCGCCTCGCCCCCGGCATGTACGACCTCGAGGACGGCACCGTTCAGGTGATCGGCACGCTCCAGTACCGCGACCTCGAAGGCGGCTTCTACGCCGTCATCGGCGGCACCGAGTCGGAGGGCAATCTCGGGGAGACGGTCGCGGTAGTCAACAACGCCGACGAGTTCGCCGCCGAACTCGAAGCGCTGGAAGGCAAGACAGTCTCCATCACGGGAACGCGGTTTGACGGCGCGTCGATCCGCATGGCCGGGCCTGAGGTGGTCGTCGAAACGATCGAGGAGATAAGCGACACACCGGGCACCGCCGAGTAACGCGCACGCCCTTCCACGCACGGCCGCCCGCATCCCCCCGCAGGCGGCCGTGCTCGCGTTCTCTGGCGAGGCGACCTTCCGGGAGACGCTCGGCCACATCATGCGCGGCTTCGTTGGTGAGGCGTGAGAGAGCGGCGCGGAGTGGGATACATCACCCAGGGGTGATGCTCATGGCCGAGCCGCAGATACGACAGACCGCACCACAGACCGTCGCGTTCATCACGATGCGCGGATCCTACGACCAGACGCCGGAGGGATACGGACGTCTCTACGAGTGGGTGACGCGGCGGCGCCTGACGCCCGCAGGCATGCCCGCCGCTGTCTACCTGACGATGCCGTCCGCGGCGCCGGGTGTGGAGGCGATCTGGGAGTTGTGGGCGCCGGTGGCGCCTGACGCCGAGGCCGCCGAACCCGACGAGTCCGGCGTCGGCATCAAGCAGATCCAGCCGATGATGGTGGCCTCGGTGGTGTATACCGGTCCGTACGACGGCGTTGGTCCGACGTACGAGGCGATGTGGGCGTGGATCCGGGCGAACGGCTACGTCCCGGCGGGTCCTCCCATGGAGGTCTACCACTCCGATCCCGAGGATACGCCGCCGGAGGAGTCCATCACCGAGATCCTGATGCCGGTCGCACCCGCGTAGGCCCCGCTACGCAGAGGGACAGAGCCTGCCCACTCAGCGCAGGGGCGGCCTCGGCCGGTAGTCCTCCACGAAGAAGCCGCGCCATGGCTTGCGGCGCTTCGCCCAGCGTTCGACCACCGGCGCAGCCGGATCGAACGGCACCTCCAGCGTCACGTCGTCCCGGCGCGGAAGGTTGGGGTCGTACACACGAACGACCACGTCGTCATCGCCGAACTCGGCGGCGTACGCGAGCACCTGATGGTTGCGCGCCATGTGCGACAGACCGAGCCCGCTCACCATGCCGAGCGGCGCCGGTCGGTCCGAGCGCAGCAGGTCGAACAGCCGCACGAGGTCGCGCCGCGTGGCCAGACCGATGCCGAGCTCGTGCGCCGTTGGGAGATAGGTGAAGCGGGCGAAGTGCAGGAGATTGGCGCCCCCATGCGTGAGTACGCTATCCACCTGCCGCCGCCACACCCAGCGGGCGACGGCCGAGTCGTGACCGGGCCGCACGGGCTGCTGCGCCGCGCCGGGCAGCGGCACATCGGCAGCGAAGGCATCGAGCACGGCGAAGACCATGCCGCCGCACCGCCCACGCGACGAGATGACGCCCAGGAGCATGTCGTGCCATGTGTTGGCGAACCCGAACCCATCATCTGACGGGCGAAAACCGGTGTCGAGCTCCACGCAGACTCCACTTCCGATGACGGAACGTCATCCGATGATAGCGCGGCAGAATTCCCATCCGAACACAGAACTAGCGCTCACACGGCGAACTCCCCGCGCGCGACGACGACCGCGCTCCCACCCACCTCGACGAGCGACGCCCCGCCTGGTCCTCCCTCGGCACGTGCGTAGAGCGTGCTCGGCCGGCCGATCTCAGCACCCTGCGAGATCACGATCTCCTCGCCCCACGCGATGAGCCCGTGCCGCGCAAGGTGCACCGCCAGCGGACCAGCCGCGGAACCGGTAGCCGGGTCCTCGATCACTCCGAGTTCGGGCGCGAACATCCTCGTCTTCACCCGCGTGCCATCTGCGGCGAAGCAGCTCACGCCGGTCTGCCCGACTACGTCTGCGAGCCTGGCGACATCCGGCGCGAGCGCGGCGACCTCGTCCTCGCTCTCGAGCATGACGAACACGTGCGGCACCCCGTTGTCGTAGAGCTCGATAGGGAGCGAGGATCCGCTCACGCCGAGCGTCGCAAACAGGTCGTCGGCACGCGGGAACGGGGCGATGGTCGGCAGCGGCTGCTGCATCCGGCCGAAGACCACCTTCGCCCCCTCCCGCTCGAGCGCCACCGGCACGATGCCGGCCGCCGTCTCGATGCGCAGCGTGGTGCTCTGTAGTGGCCCGGCAAGCGCGAACGCTGTGCCGAGCGTCGGGTGTCCCGCAAACGGCAGCTCGCGCGCAGGCGTGAAGATGCGCATGCGCACATCGCCGTCCGACTCGGCAGGCAGGACGAATGTGGTCTCCGAGAAGCCGAGTTCGCGGGCGAGCCCCTGCATCAGCTCCGCCGGCATGCCGCGCGCGTCGGTGAAGACGCCGAGCTGGTTGCCGGCGAGCGGCACGTCGGTGAAGACATCGACGATCAGATAGCGGTAGGTGCGGGACATGGACGGCTCCTCGCGTGGGGGTCTGATCTCATGATACGCGCGGCGCACCGACAGCTCAGGCACCGTTGGGTGACACGCGCATCGGCAGGACCGCGAAAGGCAGGGCCCTGATGAACTGGTACGAGGAACTCGCGAGACCTTCCTGGGCGCCGCCCGCGCCGGTCTTCGGCATCGTGTGGAGCATCCTGTACCCCATCATCATCGTGGCCTACGGGTACGTGATCTACCGGGTGGTTCGGGGTGAGTTTCCCGCATCGCTTCTCGTCCCGGTGCTCATCAACATCGCGGCGAACATCGCGTTCACGCCCATCCAGTTCGGGCTACGCAACCTCCTGCTCGCCGAGATCGACATCCTCGTCGTGCTGGCCACCATCGTCTGGTCGATGGTCGCCATCTGGCCGCACGCGCGATGGGCGTCCCTGGCGCTCACGCCCTACCTCATCTGGGTGATGATCGCCACGGCGCTGCAGACGAGCATCACCTGGCTCAATCGGTAGGACCTGAGCGCGCGAAGCGGCGCGCGGCGGGGCCGAGGCGGATGCCGCCCGTCACACCTCGTAGTCCACGATCGCGCGCTCGGTCACAACGCCGCCCACAAGCGCCCTGACCTTGTCGTGCTCGGGGTGCGCCTGATAGGCGTCGAGCGCCTCCCTTGACTCGAATACCGCGCAAAGCGCGATGTCCCAGGCCGCTGCCGAGCGCTCGTAGTCTACGCCCACCTCGAGATCCACGATGCCGGGCACCGTCTCCCGCATACCCTCGATCGCGGCCTTCATGCGCGCAAGGTTCTCGGCTTTCGTGTGGCCTTCCGATTCCTCGGCCAGTCGCCAGAAGACGATGTGTTTGATCATCGGGCAATCCCTTCGGTGGGGCGTATCGCCGCAGTCCATTTCGTCATCCTCACGTTACCGCACACGGGGGTACGATCAGGCCGGATTCTCGGTGGCGTGGCGCCGCCACGGCCAGCGACCGTCGATCTCCACCTCAAGTGCCCACGCGAGGAACGTCCGGATGACCACGAGCGCCCCAAGGACCGCGAGGTTGTCGAGCGTCGGCTCCACGGCGATCGTTCGGATGAGATCGGCAGCAACGAGGATCTCGAGGCCGAGGAGCACGCTCCTGCCGAAGGTGGCGCGCATCGTCTCGTACGCGCCGGAGGTCCCCGAGACGGCGCACTGCCGCGCCGCACGCCACGCGGCGAAGACGAACCCGGCCACGATCACGCCCACACCCGCAATCTCGAACGCGGTCGAGACCAGACCCATCACATCGATCAGCGCCTCACGCATGAGAACCTCCCCGGCCTGCACGCTGCCTGTCCGCTTGGCGGCTTGGTGCCACTGCTCTTCTCACCAATCCTACTCGCGCCACATCTCCGGCGCATCGAGCGGCGGCGCAACGCGGAGTATCCCGGACGCGCCGAGCACATCGGGTTCGAGTTCGAGCACCTGCCAACCCCACTCCGGCTCGGCGGGATGCGGCGTCCGGACGCCTCGCGGCCACGCCGGAACGAAGCCGAATCGCCCGTAGTACGCGGGATCACCGAACACGAGCATGGCGATCTCGCCCGACTCGCGTGCGAGGGCGATCGCGGCTTCGACAAGCGTGGTGCCGACGCCCTGATGCTGCGCCTCGGGCACCACCGCCAGCGGTGCGAGCACCAGGAGGGGGAAGCCCGGCAGACCGTCGTCGCGATCGAGCCAGGCGCGGGTGAAGAGGACGTGCCCGATTAGTGCACCCCGGTCCTCGGCGGCGAACGACAGCGTGGAGACGAAGGCGTCGTCACGCATGAGGGCGAGCGCGAGGTCGGCTTCGACGTCGCTACCGAACGCTCGTCGGTGCACCTCGGCGACAGCCTCGACCTCGGACGGGTCGATCGGTCGCAGCAGCATGGGGCCTCCTTCTTTCCGCTGAATCAGGACCGATAATCGAGATTCACGCACTTGCAGGTTAGTGCCCATTCGTCCCAGGCGGTCACCGCCCATCGCGGCCGCTCATCAGGAAACCATCCGCTCGGCGATTGCCTCTGTGTTTCCAATCACAAGTGTACAGACCAGTGGTATGTTCACCGTGGAGCGGCGCCTAGGAGGGGGGAAGGCGCCGCTGCAGCATTCTCAGAGGGCCGCGTCGGCCCGATCATGATGCCCGCCTCGGTCGCCTCCTCGGGTTCCACGCTCGCCCCGTCCACCCTGTCGCCGGACACGTGTAGCATGCTACCTGTACGCAACCGACGCCGGGGAGCGAACGTGCCCGACCCACACGATCCGTACGACGACACGCGCCGAGCAGCCGGGGAACCGGCGTTTCTGGCGGACCACCCCGGATACGACGCCGCCGCCATCGCAGTCCTGCGCGCCACCGATTACGCGCGCCTCGACGCGACCGGCTCCACGTACCTCGACCACACCGGCGCGGGGCTGTACGCCGCCTCGCAGGTTGACCGACACCGCGAGGTCCTCGCATCCGGCGTCTTCGGCAACCCGCACTCGCACAACCCGTCGGCGCTCGCGTCGACCGCGCTCGTGGAGCGTGCTCGCGCATCGGTGCTCGAGCACTTGAACGCCGATCCGGCCGAATACGACGTCATCTTCACCGGCAACGCGAGCGGCGCGCTCAAGCTCGTCGGCGAAGCGTTCCCGTTCACGTCTACGAGCACGTACGTGCTCCTCTACGACAACCACAACTCGGTCAACGGCATCCGCGAGTTCGCGCGCCGAGCAGGGGCGCGCACCGTCTACGTGCCGGTGCGGCCACCGGAGTTGCGGCTGGACGCCGACTTGCTCGAACGGGCTCTGGCCGAACCGTGCGACCCGTCGGCGCCGAGGCTCTTCGCGTACCCGGCGCAGTCGAACTTCTCCGGCGTGAAACACCCGCTCAAGTGGGTTGCGCGCGCCCGCGAGATAGGCTGGACCACCATCCTGGATGCAGCGGCGTTCCTGCCCACCAGCCGTCTCGACCTCGCCGAGGTCAAGCCCGACTTCCTGCCCATCTCGTTCTACAAGATGTTCGGCTACCCCACCGGTGCCGGCGCTCTCGTTGCCCGGCACGAGGCACTGCGTGTGCTGTGCCGCCCGTGGTTCGCGGGTGGCACGATCACACTCGCATCGGTGCAGGCCGAGGGCTGGTATCGCCTCGCACCGGGACACTCGGGTTTCGAGGACGGGACAGTGGACTTCCTCGGCCTGCCGGCGGTCGCCATCGGACTCGAACACCTCGCGCAGGTGGGCATGGAACGCATCAACGCGCGCGTGATGGCGCTCGCCGACTGGTTGCTGGCCGAGATGTCCGCGGCTGCACACAGCGACGGTGCGCCGCTCGTACGCATCTTCGGCCCCACGAACACCGAGGCCCGGGGAGCGACGATCGCGTTCTACCTGCTCGACCCTGCAGGTGAGGTGTACGACGTGGAGCGCGTGGAGCGGCTGGCCGGCGAACGGGGCATCTCACTGCGCACCGGCTGCTTCTGTAACCCGGGCGACGGAGAGGTCGCGCACGAGATCACGCGAGACGAGATGGCGACCTGCTTCGAGGAGCCGGAGGTGCCGGTCACACTCGGCGACTGCCAGCGGATCATCCACGACCATACCGGCAAGGTCCCGAACACGATCCGCGTCTCGCTCGGTATCTCCTCCGACTTCGGCGACGTGTGGCGCTTCATGCGGTTCGTGGCCGGGTTCCGGGACAGGGGCGCCGAGGGGATCTAGCGGGGGATCGCGGCCGTCCTGCTTGAGAAGCGCCTCGGAGATCAGCTTGTCGAGTCGGCGGATGCCGATGCCCTTAATGGGGTTCGAGCTCGGCGACGGTAACCTCGACCCATCGAGTCAACCTGTCGCGGACTTCGCCTGTGACAGGCAGTGCGTGAATGCGGTCGATCAAGGTCTGACCGTCGATGAGTCCTTCGGCGAGTAGTGTCGTGACGAAGACCCTGTCCTTCTCGCGGTATGCGACGAGTTTGCTCGCCGCCAGGTCGTGCGCCTCCAGACACTGACCAGTACCACCCCTGGTCCGGACCGAATCCGTCACGGCTACGGTTCGCCCCGACCAACCAGCCGGAAGAGTAGCCACCTCAATCGAGACACCGTGGACATAGAAACCGTGAGTCGAATGGAACATGGAGTCTTGGCCGAGCGCTCCATCGATGAAGTCCGTCATCTCCGGGCGATTCTTAGACTGGACGTCGACTTCGATCGACGCCCGCAGTGCTTCGGGAGCCTCAGGGAAGCTCCCCAAAATGGACTGGGAGCCGAAGATCAACAGTTCAGAATCGCCCGCGATGTCGCAAGCAGCCCTGATGGCATGCTCCAATTGGTCATACCTCATCGCTTGCCCCCAATCTGCTCCATCACCCGGTCTCGCTCGTCAGGAGTGAGGACGGCGAAGAATGGCGAGCTGCGTCGCAGTCGATCAGCGCGAGAACTTCTCGAGATCAGCAAATCCCGCAGCCGTTCTCCGGAATACGTCTCCAGCAGTTGCCGCCACTCACCAAGGTCACTGTTCGCCGTGCCTTGCCCTTCATGCAACAGCATGTTTATGTGCTGAAGAGCCCGACGGGCGAGTGAAGGGTCGGATTTCATCATCTCCGCGATAGCCTGCGCCATCCTCCAAGAACGCTCCAGCGAATCGGCGTGGGTCTGTGCACCGGATGACCGGCCACGAGCGTCCTCCTCGCTGGGGCCCCAGATCAGAACCGCGTCTGCTGGCATCTGCGGACCGTCCGCTCGCGTGAAGGCGTTCACCTCAACGATGATGTCGAAGCGCTTCTCCGTCGGTATCAGACGAGTGCGGAGTTCGGGTCCGACCCAGCTGAGTGCCTTGGTGTCCGCCACCACGTCGAGCTCGAGCGTGCGTTCATCGGGGCCGGATAGCTCGCGCAGCCAGGCATTCCGGACCTCTGGCATCGCTACCGCCGCGCGCAGACTTCTGAGCAGATCCTCGTACCGCCGGCGCTCCTGCTGGAATAGTTGATTCAGCAGGGATGCAAAGGGACTGTCTTCTGTTGGGCCGTACTTCTGAGCCCGACCGGTCCCTACACGCGTGACAGCATCCAGTCCCGCGAGCACCTCGAGTGCCTTGCGCGCACCGGTCGTTGACAGACCAGCCATGCGAGCAGCATCTGTAACGCTCACTGGGCCGCCAACCTCGTGAAGGATCACACGCATCAGTCGAACGTGAGCTGCGGAGCCAAGCATCACGTCGAGCGGATACTCTAGTCTGCTGCGCTGGACTCGTGGCGGGCGCATAGTACACTTCCATTTCCAATTGCTAACTATAGTTCTCAATTGCAAACTATAGTGTCATCTTGACGGTGTGTCCAGCGGGTTGTGTCTGAAATCTCGGCGCTTCACCAGCGGCGCGCCGGCGAGCGCTTCGGATCTGAGTCTAGCGTACGAGGCGCGCCGTCTGTGTGGGGCGCGGGTCAGGTAGGCCCTGCTCGGCGCCAAGCGAGAGCATGCCTGGAAGATGCGGGGACAGGTGGATGTACTCAATCTCGACGCCATTCGAGACCGGGAGTCGCGCACCGCTTGGCAGTTCGTCGCGTGCGATGCCGGCAAGGAACTCACGGACCGACGCCTCGACGTGGCGCCGCGGGGCCCCGGCGAGGACTACGCAGCATGCGGCCCGCCGGGTGTGGCGTTCCTACACCCGCCCCGCCTTCTTGCGCTCATTCGCCGAGAGCAGTCGCTTGCGCAGCCGGATGCTCTTGGGCGTGACCTCGACGAGCTCGTCGTCCTCGATGTACTCGAGCGCCTCCTCGAGCGTGAAGGTGATGGGGGGTGCGAGCTGGATGCCCTTGTCGGCCGAGGCGGCGCGCATGTTGGTGAGCTGCTTGGCCTTGGCCACGTTCACCACGAGGTCGTTGTCCTTGGCGTGCTCGCCCACGATCATGCCCTCGTAGCACATCTCGCCCGGACCGATGAAGAGCTTGCCGCGCGTCTGCAGCGCATCGAGCGCATAGGCCACCGACTTCTCGGTGGACATCGCGATCAGCGAGCCGTTGATGCGCCCGCCGATGTCGCCGCGGTACGGACCGTACTCGAAGAAGTGATGGAAGAGCGTGGCCTCGCCGCGCGTGGCGTTCAGGATGCGCGTGCGCAGGCCCATCACGCCGCGGGTGGCGATCTTGAACTCGAGGTGCACGTGCTCGTCGCGCTGCACCATGTCGGTCATCTCTCCGCCACGGCTACCGAAGATCTCGATGACCTTGCCGGCGTACTCGCTCGGCACGTCGACCACGGCCTGCTCGATCGGCTCCAACTTCTTGCCACCCTCGTGGCGCAGGATCACCTGTGGGCGGCCAACCTGGAACTCGTAGCCCTCCCGACGCATCGTCTCCATGAGCACCGAGAGATGGAGCACGCCACGGCCGGCGACCTCCATGCCCGTCTTGTCCTCGCTCTCGCTGATCCGCATCGAGATGTTCGACTCGGCTTCGCGAAGCAGACGCTCCTTGATCTGCCGGCCGCCGACGACGGTGCCCTCCTTGCCCACGAGCGGGCTTGTGGAGGCCGCGAAGACGACCGACATCGTCGGCTCCTCGACGTGGATCGGGTCGAGTTGCACGGGCTCGAGGCGACACGTGAACATGTCGCCGATGTCGGCATCGTCAACGCCCACCACGGCCACGATGTCGCCGGCGTGTGCCTCTTGCGCCTCGGCACGGCCAAGCGCCTCGAAGGTGAAGAGCTGCTTGACGACCGCCTGGTAGCGGCTGCCGTCGTTCTTGATGACGAGGATCTTCTCACCGTTGTGCAGGGTTCCGGAGAAGATGCGCCCGATCCCGATGCGGCCGACGTACTCCGAGTGGTCGATCGTGCAGACCTGCATCGCCACGGGGCCGTCCGGGTCCACGTCCGGTGCCGGAACGTGCTCCACGATCGCGTCCAGGAGCGGAGCCATGTCCATGTTGCCGTCGTCGGGCTCAAGGCGCGCGTAGCCGTTTACGGCGCTCGTGTAGATGATCGGGAAGTCGAGCTGCGAGTCGTCCGCGCCGAGATCGACCATGAGGTCGAAGACATCGCCGATGACCTCGAGCGGGCGCGCACCCTGCCGGTCGATCTTGTTCACTACGACGAGCGGCTTGAGCCCATGCTCGAGCGCATGCCGGAGCACGAACCGCGTCTGTGGCATCGGGCCGTCGAATGCGTCGATGATGAGCAGACATCCATCGGCCATCTTGAGCACGCGCTCCACCTCGCCGCCGAAGTCGGCATGGCCGGGAGTGTCGATGACGTTGATCTTCACGTCACCCCAGCGGACCGAGATGTTCTTCGCGAGAATGGTGATGCCGCGCTCGCGCTCCTGGTCATTGCTGTCGAGCACCTGGTCGACGACCGTCTGGTTGTCGCGGAAGACGTGCGTGGACTGCAGCAGCCGGTCCACGATGGTGGTCTTGCCGTGGTCGACGTGGGCGATGATGGCGATGTTGCGAATGTCAGCGGCGCGCATGGGTGGGACTCCAAAGGGTCGTGTGAGTAAGCGGCATAGGGTAGCACGGCGAAGGGGGTTCTGTCCTGAGCTTGCAACACGCATCTTCTGTAAGTATTATCCTATGTAAGTTACATCGCATGTTAGTTAGGAGTGCGGATGAAGCGGTTCGTGAACCGCACCGAGGAACTTGCCGCTCTCGAACGGTGGTGGGATTCGCCGCAGTCCCAACTCGCAATCGTCTGGGGCAGACGCCGCGTCGGCAAGACCATGCTGCTGCAGCGATTCGCCAGCACGAAGCGGGCTATATTCCACTCAGGCGCGGGACGTCCAATCACCGATGAGCTTCGCGTGCTCTCCGACGCGGTGGCCGCTCTCAAGCTCGACAGCGCTCGCGATGTGCGGTCGCGACCATTCACCAGCTGGGATGACGCGCTCGATTGGCTGTCCGACCAGGCCGGGAGCGAGCCTCTCCTGCTCGTGCTCGATGAGTTCCCCGAGCTGACCGCAACCGCCCCCGAACTCGGAGGGATACTGCGCGCCTTCGCAGACAGGCCCGCTGTCACTGGCCTGCGAGTCCTGCTGTGTGGCTCGGCGGTGCGCACGATGCGCGCCATGCAGGAGGAGCGCTCACCGCTGTACGGCAGGTTCTCCCTCTCGCTCCACGTGCGGCCGTTCAGGCCCCACGAAGCGGCGCTCATGCTGCCCTCGATGCGGCCGACAGACCGTGCCGTGGTATGGGGGCTCCTCGGCGGGACTCCACTGTACCTCTCGATGTGGGATCAGGACGCGCCGGTGCGTGAGAATCTGGAGCAGCTGTTCTGCTCGCCCGGTGCGGTTCTGCTCTCCGAGGGCGAGCTGCTCCTCGCCACCGAGGGAGATCTGACGAATCTGGGTGGCCGAGTCATCCGCGCGATCGCGGCAGGCCGGACGCGGCATCACCAGGTGGCGGACGCCGTTGGCGTTGAGCCGACGCGCATCCTGACGCGGCTCACAGAGCTCGGCCTCGTCGAGCAACACGTCCCCGTTACCGAGGACCCCGCACGCACAAAGCGCAAGCTCTACCGCGTGTCCGACAACTTCCTGTCGTTCTGGCTGGGGTCTGTTGAACGTCACCGGTCACCGATTGAGCGCGGGCTCGGCAGATCGGTCGCCAAGGTGCTCGAGGACGGGCTCGATGACGTGATGGGCCACCCCTGGGAGGAGGCCTTCCGCCTGCATCTCACGCGGATGGTCACCCGCGGTGAGCTCGACGAGAGCATCACCGCTGTCGGACCCTGGTGGAACACCGACAGCTCCACCGAGCTCGATGCGGTGGCGCTCGCAGGCCGGTCGCGCACGCCGGTGCTGCTCGGCGAGGCAAAGTGGGCGCGCAGCGAGGACGGCGCGCGGTTGGTCAGGGGTCTCGTGCGCAGAGGGGTGGATGTTCCGGGCCTCTCGCCCGATGCGCGGTACGTCGTGTGCGCACGCGAGCGACTCGACGAGGTCCCCGGGGGCGTCATCACCGTCACGGCCGAGGACATCTTCACGGCGTAACAAGGGCGCACACTCTGCTCCGCCGGTCACCTCAAGGATAGCGCCTGCTCGGACACGCGGACTTCGGACGGGGGCTACCCGATGTGAGACGACTCCGGGCGACTCCGGCGACTCCGGCCGGGTGACACAGGGTGTACAATATCGGACCCTTTGGGTAGACTCTAATCGATCCTTTGCCCAAGGCTTTGGGTCGTGGCAGCGCCTCAGTCGCCGTTAAGACTGGGGCATTTCCTTTTTCGCGGGCCTAGTCGAAACCCTCGCCCCGGCCTCACAGCCGCTCCGCGAGCGCGGCCGGGGTCATGAAGCGCACTGCCCTCAAATCAAGCCGCAGCAGGTGCGTGTCACCGGTCACCACAACGTCCGCACGTCCAACGATCGCCGCCTCGACAACGGGGTCGTCATCCGCATCCGCGCTCCATGAGTTCGAGGCGGCCTCGACAGCGACCACTTCGCAGAAGTCGACGATCTCCTCGGCAAGCGCGTCAGCCAAGGTGGCATCCACACCGAAACGCGGTCGGGTGAGCACCTCCCTGAACTCGCCGAGAATGTGCAGTGAGACGATACCGGTGATCGTGCCCTCGCGGACAGCGTCCACCACAGTCCCTGGCACTCCACCGAAGATCACAGCCGAGACCAGCACGTTCGTGTCGACCAGGACGCGGAGCGGGGTCACGCTAGTCGGCGCGCTCATCGCGCGCCTCAGTGTGCGGGCCACCGTAGTCGCGCCGCAAGCGGCGCATCTCGGCATCGATATCCGTCTCCTCCACGCCGCGGGTCGCGGCTTCTGTGCGCACCCGCTCGACCAGGCGCTCCCAGCGGGAGACAACCGGCTCAAGCACCACTGCTCCCTCGCGCACGAAGATGTTCATGTCGGTGTCCTCGGACAGGTCCATCTCCGTCACGAGCTCCTTGGGGATGGTCACCGTGAGGCTATTGCCGACCTTCCGCGTCTTGACTCTCATGATGGCTCCGATACTTCGGGCGTGTATATCGAGTGTATACCGCGCAGCTTGCGCCGACAACTCTCACGCGGCGGAGCGCGTGACAAAGGCGACCAGGCGCCACGCCCTCGCCGTCCCCACACACAGAGAGGGCCGCCGGTTTCCCGTCGGCCCTCTCCCATCGCTGCGTCAGACAGCGACCTTTGTCCTGGTTTGCAGGAGCGCGTGTGCGCCGTCCTACGAGGTGGACACCTCCGCAGCGATGCTGGTACTACTCAACGCTGGATCACCTCCTCGTATCGACGGTGCGCCGGATCGCGCCCTCGGGCGTTCACCCATGAGCCCAGTATAGCGAGGAATATGCCGAGGTGCGCGTCGGCATGCCGTCTCGCTGATCCTGCTGGCGCACGATACCTCGTCCGAGTTTGGCCCGCCCCTTGCACGGTGCTACCCTGTTAGGGTTCACTAACTCGCCGCGCCGGCACGGGGTTGCGCCTGTACCCCGCCCCAGCTGAATGAATCGCACCTCCGAGGAGGCCCTCCGCATGGCGCACGTCCGCTCGCTCTTCTTCGACGGTCCGCTTGCCGACGTCGAGAACAAGGCTCTCAAGGCCGCTCAGCTCGGCAGACCGTCGGACATCATCTGGAACATCACCAACCGCTGCAACCTGCGGTGCGAGCACTGCTATATGGCGGCCGACGGACACGTGCTCCCCGACCAGCTCACCGACGAGGAGACGATCGACCTCGTCCGTCGCATGGGCGAGGCTGGCGTGCCGGTGGTGTTCCTCTCCGGCGGCGAGCCGATGATGCGCCCGAACTTCTGGGAGATCCTCGCCGAGGTGAATGCCCAGGGTGTGCGCCCCACGATCTCCACCAACTGCACCATGATCGACGAGGCTGCCGCCAAGCGCCTCAAGGAGTACGGCGTGCGTTGGATCGCCACCTCGATGTACGGGCCGCCCGAGTTCCACGACGCGATGGTGGGCGTTCCTGGCACGCATGCGCGCGTGGTCCGGGCGATCAAGGCCCTGCGCGCCGAAGGCGTGGGTGTGGTGCTGAAGACGGCGCTGTCGGTCGACACGTGGCCCTACATCTTCGACATCATCCAGATGGCGAAGGACCTCGACTGCGGCCTCATCTACATCTGCGATCTCATCACAGCCGGACGCTCGGAAGGCGGGGACGACTCGCGCGTGAGCGTGGAGCAGTGGCGCCAGCTCGCCGACTTCGTCGTCGAGGACATGCTCGATCCGGACGTCAGCCTCGAGTACGACATCGGCGCCATCCCCTCGGTCATCCCCTACATCGCCGAGCGGTTCATCGAGCGCGGCGTGGACGTGAGCAAGGGCCTCGAGCGCCTCAAGATCATGAGCGCCTGCCCCGTGGGCAAGGGGCACATGAACATCAACTCGGAGGGCGGCATCATGCCCTGCCAGTTCGCGCAGGACTGGGTGGTGGGCAACGTCCGCGACATGTCGTTTGCCGAGGCCGCCGCCGCGCTCTACGCGATCGACCTCGAGGAGTCCACGGGCATCTGCGCGCCGGAGAACTGCGAGTACTCGCGCATCTGCCGGGGCTGTCGCGCCAAGGCGTGGCAGCGCGAGGGCGACTACATGGCCGAGGACCTCACGTGCATCCTGCACCCCGAACGGGCACGCACGATCCCGGTCGAGCGCCCCGCCGGCCACTCGCCGAGCGCACCGTGCGCGGTCCCTGGCGGGTGTGGGTAGACCGCCGATGAGCATCCGCGCACTCGTCTTCGACTTCGACGGCCTCATCATCGCGAGCGAGTCGGTGGCCGTGCGGTCGTGGCAGGATCTCTACCGGCGCTTCGGCCACGAGCTTCCGCTCGAGAAGTGGGCCACGCTCATCGGCACCTGGGATGCCGAGTGGGATCCGGGCGCCGAGCTTGCCGAGCGTGTGGGCAACGGGCACGACTGGGCGGCGATCGAGCGCGAGCGCCGCGCCGCAGAGCTCGCGCTCGCCCACCGGCTCCCACCCCTCCCCGGCGTGCTCGAGCGCATCGATGACGCGATGCGACTCCGCCTGCCACTCGCGATCGCATCGAGCTCGGACCGGGCGTGGGTCGTCGGACACCTCGAGCGCCTCGATCTCACCGGTCGCTTCGAGGCGGTCATCACCCGCGATGACGTGACGAGGACGAAGCCGGATCCCGAACTCTACACGCGCGCTATCGCGGCTCTCAGCATGACTCCGGAGCACGTGGTCGCCATCGAGGACTCGCTGCACGGCGTGATCGCCGCGAAGGCCGCGGGCATGCGCTGCGTGGCGGTCCCCAACCCGCTGCTCGCCCACGAGGACTACTCGGCGGCTGACATCTGCGTGCCGTCGCTCGCCGACACGACGCTCGAGGCGCTTCTCGCCCGGCTCGGCTGACACCCGTTCCGCCCGTGAAGAAGGGCCGCCCGCGAGGGGCGACCCTTCTTTCGTTCCGGGTGGACCCGCGACGCCTACGGCAGCCAGTTCCACCAGTAGTCGTTGAAGGCATCGAACGTCACGGGGCTCAGCGCCGACTCGCCGCCCACCACATAGGCCGGCTCGGCGAACGGTCCGTACTCGTCGAGGAACGTCTCGACGTCGCCGGAGAGCATCGCCGGATTCGTGAGCAGCATCGGGCTGCCCATGTACCAGCACATGACGCCTGCCGAGAGTGCGTCCGGGAAGTTCGCGCCAGAGACGAGCACCGCACTCTGGCCGTTCCACGCGCCGTAGTCGACGTTGTCGGCGACACCGTTCATGCCGTAGTCGTCGACGCCCTTCTTGGCGACCAGGTAGCCGGTCTCGTAGCGGTTGTCACCGGCGATGCGTTCGACCGTGGGTGAGCCGGCCAGGGCCTCGATCTCTGCGATGACGGCATCCGAGATCACTGCATCTCCACCGACCACAAAGCAGTCGGTGAGGCCCAGCGTCGCGATGGCATCGGCGGTCTCCGCGGGCAGCGCGTCCTTCTCGGTCGTGAGCACGACGCCCCCGGCGTATGCCGCAACCGGTCCGGCCGCCAGGGCATCGGGGAAGTTCCGACCGCTCACGATGAACGCGGTGGTGCCGAGACCGTAGTAGTCATCGGCGGCCTCGGCAATCTGCGCGGCCGTGTCGTGACGGTTGTCACCCGCGATGCGAGTCACCCGTGTCACGGAGGGGAGCGCCGCGATCTCAGCCTCGACATCGGCGCTCACCGCTACTTCACCGCCGAGGATGATGACCTCGAAGTCGTCGTAGTTCCAGTACGCGCTCTGGCCGAGCCGTTCGATCTCGGCCACGGTCTCCGCCGGGAGCGTCCCCGCTCGTGTGAGCAGCAGCACCGACTCGTGATACGAGGCGAGCACGACGCCGGCGAGCGCGTCCGGGAAGTTCTCTCCGCTGGCAACCACGATCGCGTCGGGGCTGTAGCCGGTTCCCCACCACGGATGATCGGTCTCGCTGCGCAGACGCTGGGAGACCGCGACGGACGTGGCGTACCGATTGTCTCCGGCTATCCTGCGCGCGATACCCGTCGAGCGACGCAGCATGTAGGTCATCGGGTTGTCCGTCGTCAGCTCGACGTAGTAGGTGCCAGGCTCCGGAGCGACGAAGTAGATCATCTCGTCGTAGGTGCCCCAGTTCGTTTCGTAGTCACCGTCCGTGGCGAGCAGGGCCATGGGGCCTCCGGCGTCGTAGAGGCTCATGGTCGTGTCGCCCTGACCGTCGCCGGCGACCCGAACCGTGTCGATGATCACGGGCGTCGACGTGTCCTCGACGGTGAACTTCATCCAGTCGACATCGGCATCGGTGTCAAACGTATGCAGCGACTCGGCCGGCATCTCCGGCGCGGTCATAGGAACGTCATCGGCGTCCTCGTACATGTCCGGCAACGGTACGGCGGTTGCCGTGACGGCCGTGGCAATCGCCGGCGTCACCGCAAGCACCAGTGATGCGGCAACCAGCATGGCGATCAATCGTCTATGACGATCCATGCGAACCCCCTCCTCGACTGTCGGCTCCCGTGCGCAACGTGTTGCAGCACACGCAAGATGTATGCCCCGTTTCGTGATGATGCACTCGCCGCACACCCTGGATCGGCTAGCTGACACATCTGCGTTGCGTCCTAGCCCACCGTCTTGCCGATCGTGTACGCATCGGCCACCTTCTCGCCGAGCCGGCGGTACTCACGGCTGCCGGCGATGTAGACGAGCGGGTCGAGCAGCCCCACGTCCACCTTGTCGCCCGTAGCGTCGAGCACACCCTCCTCGGCGTGGCTCTCGAGCACTTCGGCGATGAGCAGCACGTGGCTCCCGAGCGGGACCTCCTGGTCCACGCGGCACTCGAGTTGGTACGGACACTCGGCTATGCGCGGCGCCTCGACCACCGCCGACGGCTCGAGCGTCCAGCCGCTTTCGGTGAACTTGTCGCGCTGGTGGCCGGAGACGATGCCGAAGAAGTCGGCCACGGCGGCGTCATCGGCGCGCGGCGTGTTCACGGTGAGCGTGCCGGTGGTGCGGATGAGCTCGAGCGTGCGGCGGCTCTCGCGGAGCGCGATGGCCACGCGCGGCGGGTTGGTGGCGCAGATGCCCATCCAGGCCACCGCACAGGCGTCGGCCCCATCCATCGTGCCGCCGCAGATGAGACTGGCCGGCATTGGGTACAGACGGTCGCTCGGACCGAGACGCTTCTTCATGGCACAACCTCCGGATAGCCCGCGGGCATCAGCGCCGACCGGCGCTTGCCCTACCGCACGATCTTGCTGATGGGCAGTTCGAGTATATCCTCGGCGCCGGCGGCCTTCAGGCGCGGGATGAGGATGTTCACGGTCGCCTTGTCGGCCACGGTCATGATCTCGTAGTCGTCCGAGCCGTAGAGCTGGTTCACGGTGGGTCGCTTCATGGCGGGAAGCTCGGCGATGACCTGCTTCAGCCGGTCGGACGGCATGTTCATCGACAGCAGCACGCGTCCGCGCGCCTCGATCACGCCGAGGAGCAGCGTGCGCACCTCTTCGATGGCGCGACGCTTGACCGGATCCGCCCACGCCTGCTTGCTCGCGAACAGGCGCGTCGTGGACTCCAGGATGACGTCCACGATCCTAAGACCGTTGCGCCTCAGCGTGGAGCCCGTCTCGGTGAGGTCGACGAGCGCGTCCATGAGTTCGGGAACCTTGGCCTCGGTGGCGCCGTAGCTGAAGTGGACCTCCACCGGGATGCCGAGGCGCTCGAAGAACGCCCGCGTGGTGTTGGGGAACTCGGTGGTGATGCGACTGTCCGGCGGGATGTCGGCAGCCGAGCGCACCGGCGAGTCCGCGCAGACGGCGAGCACCATCTTCACCACGCCGGTGCCCGTCTTCGCGTACGGCAACTCGGCGACCTCCACCACCTCGGCGCCCGACTCGGTCACCCAGTCGTGACCGGAGATGCCCAGGTCGAAGTGCCCGTCGGCCACGTACAGCGGGATCTCCTGGGGCCGGAGGATCTTCACCTGCGCGATCCGCGGGTCGTCGATCGTCGGGTTGTACTCGCGGCTCGACTTCTTCACCGGCAGGTCGGCCTCGGCAAAGAGCAGCAGTGTCTGCTCCTCGAGACTTCCCTTCGGCAGGGCGAGTGACAGCATGGCAGCTCCCGTGATCGTGGCGGTCCGACGCACACTCTATCACACCGCTGCGATAGAGTAGCGCACCGTTTCCGATTGACGCGCCACGTGGCGAACAGGACAATGGGGCCGCGTGTAGCGGACGCCGCACCGGCGAGGGGACACCGCAGAACCGGGAAGCGATCGCACGAGCATGCCATCAAGCGAGGCCTGCTGAAGACCGATACACACACGCGAGGGACGTACGCAGTTCGTCGGTGTGGAGCCGGGCGCTCGCGCCGCTTCCCACCCGGCGCCGCATGAACGGGGAATGCCGTGTCACTCATCTCACAGCGCGTCGTCGATATACTGGGGCCGTACGTCGGAGAGACGGTTGCGGACACCTGCGTCCGTGCCAGCGCCCTCTCACTCGGCAAGACCACCGATGACCTGACTGCAGCCGATTTCCCCGCACTCGAGGCCAACGTCAGACGGCTCCTGGGTCCGATGGCGCCAAGCGACGTGATCGACCGGCTTCTTGCCGACATCGAGAGGGGGATCTCGTGAGCACCGCATCCGGCCCCGCACGCCCCGGGCAGATACTCACGCCGCGGACGATCACCCTCATCGCAGTGCTGGTGGCACTGACGGCGCTCTTCGGCTGGCTCAGCAGCCTCATGTATGCAGACGCGCTGTCGGACGCCGCCTACGCCGCTGCCTACTGGTACGGCACCGGTCTACAGGTGGTCTTCGCTGTCGTCATCGTGCTGGTGGCGCTTGGCATCGGGCTGCATCAGCACGTCGGCAAGCAGTGGCTGTTCGTGGGACTCGGCGTGGTCGCCTACGCACTCGGCGACATCACGTGGACGATCCTCGACCTGCACATGGGCCTCGACCCCTATCCGAGCATCGCCGACATCTTCTACACGCTCGAATACGTGTTCTTCTTCGCCGCCATCGTGCTTGCCATCAGGTCATACCGTGCGCTCACCAGCCTGCGTGGTCCGGTGGTCTTCGGCTTGCTCGTTGGTGGCGTGGCGGCTGCGGTCATCTACCTGTCGCTACTCAGGCCGTACATCCTCCCCGCCGGTGCCGAGGAACTCGGGCTGTGGGGCCTCGTGGTGAGCACACTCTATCCCGTGGGGGACGTATTCCTCATGCTCGCGCCTGCCGTCACGCTCGCAATCGTGATCATGCGACTCGGAGCGGGCAGGTTGGCATGGCCCTGGTGGCTGGTCGTGGTGGGAGCGTTCGTGTTCTCGCTCACCGACTCGTTCTACTCGTACGTCGACTGGGCTGGCACCGGCTCCAACGTGTTCCTCGACATGGGATGGATGGTCGCGAATCTGATCTTCGCCGTAGCGGCCCTCGTGGCCAGGAACATCTACCGGCCGAGCTGACGGTAGTACTGCTTGATCGCCTTCGCCAGCCGCTTGTCCTCGCGCTTGCGGTCCTGCCGGGCGCGCATATCGATCTGCTCGGTCACGTGCTGGATCTCGGCGCTGAGCTCGCGGTAGCTGTCGAGCCGTCGCTGTGGCAGTTCGCCTGCCGCAATCGCCGCTTCCACGGCGCAGCCGGGTTCACCTGTATGGGTGCAGTCGCGGAAACGGCATCCCTCGGCGTACTCGGCTATGTCGGAGAACGCCTGGTCGAGACCCTCGGCTGAGTCCCACATGCCCACGGCGCGCAGCCCCGGGGTGTCGATGAGCAGCCCGCCGCCGGGAAGCGGAAGGAGCTCCCGGCTTACGGTGGTGTGCCGGCCCCTGCCATCTGACACACGCACCTCGCGGGTGGCTCGAAGGTCCTCTCCAGCGAGCACGTTCACGAGGGTCGACTTGCCCGAACCCGACGGTCCGATGAGTACGACCGTGGCACCACCCGACAGATACGACCGGATCTCGTCGACGCCCTCACCGCTGACGGCGCTCGTCACGTGAACGGGCACGCCGGGCGCAACCTCCGCGGCCGAGCGCACCGCCGCACCCGGGTCATCGCTCTCGTCAGCCTTGGTGAGGACCACCACCGGACGCGCGCCGCTGTCCCACACGAGCGCCAGCTCCCGCTCGATGCGCGCGAGATTCGGCCCGTCGCCGATAGGGTGGGTGATCAGCACGAGGTCCACGTTGGCTGCGAGCACCTGCCCCCGGGCCGCCCGGCCCGGATCGCGGCGCACGATCGAGGTGGCGCGCTCCAGCACGACCTCGATGAGCGGCTCACTCGCGTCGCCGCCGATGAGCACCCAGTCGCCCACCACCGGGAGTCCCCCGTCGTCTGCGTCTTTCACAAGGCGCGTGGCGGGTCGGCCGATGGCCATGCCTGCGGGAGTCATGACGAACGCGAAGCCGCGATCGGCGCGCACCACACGCCCGAGGGTGAGATCGCCCGGGTGTTGACGGGCGAGCGCGGCGATGCGGTCGCTCAGACCGAGGGTGGCGAGGTCCACGAGATCTGCCAAGCGTGCTCCTCCGAGGTTGCGAACACCTCATCCTACCGCTCGGGAGCACCGCCTGCCACGGCCGCGTCAGACCGCCCGCTTAAGTGCCAGGTTCGAAGTCGAGCGCCGCAGAGTTCATGCAGAAGCGTTCGCCCGTGGGCTCGGGCCCGTCATCGAACACGTGGCCCAGGTGCGACCCGCACGCGCCGCAGCGGATCTCGGTCCGCACCCTGCCGTGACTCGTATCCGTCAGCTCCTCCACCGCATCGGGAGCGATCGGCTCGTAGAAGCTCGGCCACCCACAGCCCGAGTGGTACTTGGCCTGCGAGCGGAAGAGCGGGTTGCCGCAGGCACCGCAGCGGTAGACGCCGTCGTCGGTGGTGTCGAGGTACACGCCGGTTCCCGGTTGCTCGGTGCCGGCCTCCCGGAGCACGCGGTACTGCTCCGGCGTAAGCAGTTCGCGCCACTCGGCATCGGAGCGTTCCACGCTGTACTGCTTCATCTCAGAACACCCCCGCACCACGGCCCGGCCGCACGCCTATCACCTGCGCTCCACCTCGTCGGCGAGCATCTCGAGGAAGAGACCCACATCGGTGACGATGCCGATCGTCTGGAAGCTGCCCCGATCCGCGAGCTTGGTCACCACGGCGGGGTTGATGTCCACGCAGACGGTCGTCACCGAGGCAGGCAGCATGTTGCCCGTGGCGATGGAGTGGAGCATGGTCGAGAGCATGATGCAGGCGCCCGACGTCTGGCAGTACTCCCGCATGGCCGACTGAGCCTCGAGCACATCGGTGATCACATCGGGCAGTGGCCCGTCGTCGCGGATCGAGCCCGCCAGCACGTACGGGATGTCCATGCTCACGAGCGTGTGCATCAGGCCTTCGGTGAGCACGCCCTGCTTCACCGCCTGTCTGATGCCACCGCACCCTCGGATGGTGTTGATGGCGCGCAGGTGATGCTCGTGACCGCCCACTGCGGGCATGCCCGCCTCCATCGACACGCCGAGTGAGGTCCCGTAGAGCGCCGACTCGATGTCGTGCACGGCGACTGCGTTGCCACCGAAGAGGACCGAGACGTACCCGGCGCGCACGAGACGCGCGAGGTGCGCGGCGGCGCCCGTATGCACGACCGCCGGTCCAACGACGAAGATGATGCGCTGCCCGCGCTCGCGCACGCGTTTGAGCATGTGCGCGACATCCCGGATGACGAGTGCCTTGGGCTTCTCGGAGGAGACCTCGGAGTTCATGAACTCGAAGTCCTGCTTGTCGCGCGGACGCTCCAGCGGACGCACCCTGAGGCCAGCGTGACCCACCACGATGTGCTCGCTGGCGCGGACGTCAGCCATCGGCACGGTATGCGCCGCGCCGTCCTCGATCACGATGCCGAGGTCCATCTCCGAACCGGAGACGGGGATCCAGCGGCCACCGACACGCACTGCGGTCTCGAGGTTGCTCGTCGCGTAGAAGCCGTCGGGGAAGACACCGTCGGCCGGTGCGGGCGCGGTGCGTGCATCAGACGGGTCCACCGGCTCGGCGCCCAGCTGACCGATCACGCCGAGGATGCGGTCGAGATGCGCCTCGTCATGCCCGATGATGCGCAGGAGGGCCACCGAGACGTCCTCGTTGGTACGGCCCACCTCAAAGGAGACCGTCTCGAACTCGCCGTCGAGGGCGACGACGTCGTCCATGATCCGTGACATGATGCCCGAATCGATGAGGTGTCCGGTGATGCGTACGTCCTCGTAGTGCCCGTGTGGCATTGCCAACTCCTTCGCGCCCGCGTGTGAGCGTGTTCCGGTTGATGCGGTGAGGTGCTCCGATTATTCACCAACGAGCCGGGGTACGCACCCTCGGAGAGCGCATGAGGACCTTCGCACCCTCGCCGCATGGCCACGCGTGACCGGATGCGTCTTCGAGAACCAGCACCGTACGTGAGACGTCGAAGCCTGTGTAGGCTACACAGAAGGAGGAAGTCATGCCCCGGTCGATCCTCGCACTCGTGCTCGTGCTCACGCTCGCGACGGTCTTGGGAGCCTGCAGCGCCGGGCCCGCACTGCCCGATGCCGATCCGTCGATCCGCGGTGCGGTCACCTCGCTGTCGCCAGGCAAGGACGGCCAGGTGGCGATCCGCGTCGAGGCAGCAGGAACTCCCCTCTACGCGTACGACAAGGCCTCCGTGAACGTGACGATGGACAGCCGCGTGCTTCGGGAGCGCGCCGACGGCTCGATCGAGCAGGCCACACAGTCCGACCTGGCGCTCGGACAGCTCGTCGACGTGTGGTTCGACGGGCCGGTGGCCGAGTCGTATCCCGTCCAGGCGTACGGCGCCACGGTGCTGATCCGCAACTGAGTGCCGTGCCGCTCGTCGGAGCGCGCTGGACCCGCCGAACGGTTGTGCCGATACTCCACGGGTAAGCCTCATCGCCCGACGGGAGATATCGTTGCTGCTTCGTAGCCGCTTCCGCCTGACACTCGCGCTCGCCGTGGCCATCGCGCTTGTACCGGCCGTGCCCGCGTACGGGGCGATGTCGCGCACGCTGGTCATGGACCGGGCGACCCGCTGGGTCGACGCGATCGTACCGTACAGCCAGACCGGCTGGGCGGACGCCGACGCGGTCATCGTCGCCTCACCGGCACTCGGATGGCGTCGCGACTGCTCGGGCTTCGCCTCGATGTGCTGGAACCTGCCCGTGCCGGGTGCCACGACAAGCACGCTGCCCGGATATGCCGAGCGCATCGAGAAGGAGGCCTTGCAGCCGGGAGACCTCATTCTGCGGGCCGGCGTACACGCGGTGATATTCGGCGGATGGGTGGACGACACGCGCAGCGAGTACTGGGCGTACGAGATGAGTTCGTCGCAGTCGCAAGCCACGGGAGACGGCTCTGTCCGACGCCGGACCCCGTACCCGTACTGGGACTACGACCCCCTCTACCTGCCCTACCGGCTCAAGGACATCGCCGACAACGTGGACTACTCCGCGTACATCACGCCCGTCGAGGGGAGCGACCGCTACGCCACCGCGGTAGCAGCCTCACGGGAGGCCTTCCCGGACGGGTCGGTCACCACGGCCATCATCGCTTCAGGCGAGAACTGGCCCGACGCCCTGGGCGCCTCGGCGCTCGCAGGTGCGGTGGCGGGCCCGGTACTCCTGACGCCCGCCGGCGCGCTCCCGGCTGCCGTGGCCGCCGAGGTCACACGGCTCGGCGCAACCGAGGTGATCATCGTCGGCGGTGAGCAGGCCGTCTCGGCGGCGGTTGCCGATGCCCTGCACGCGCTCGCCAGTGTGGAGACCACGCGGCTCGGCGGGGCCGACCGCTACGCAACGGCGACGATGGTCGCGAGAGAGGCGCACGCACGGGCGCAGGCGGCAGGGACCGAGGCGGACACGACCGTGTTCGTGGCCACCGGGACCAACTTCCCCGACGCGCTGGCCGCATCGCCGATAGCGTATGCCCACGTCCGGCCGATACTGCTGACCAACCCGGCTGGCCTATCCGCGGAGACCTCGGCAACGCTGACGGATATCGGCGTCACCGCGGCCGTCATCCTCGGCGGCGAGAGTGCGGTGCCGAGCCGGTTGGAGACCGGGCTTGCGGGACTGCTCGGCACCGACAACGTGAGCCGCGTGAGTGGTGAGGACCGGTATGCGACTGCACTCGCACTCGCGGCTCACGCCGATGCCGCGTGCTGCATCACCTACGGCGGCGCCGCGGTAGCCAGCGGCATGGGCTTTGCCGACGCTCTGGGTGGCGGCGTGATGGCGGGGCGCCTTGGCACGGTGCTGCTGCTCACTCCGGGAGACCGTCTCCACCCCGGCGTTGCCGCCGTGCTCTCCGAGCACCGGGACACCGTCGGTACGGTGCGCTGCCTGGGCGGAACGGCCGCCATCAAGACCATCACACGCGAGAGCATCGCGCTCATGTTGCAGGACTGACACGCGGAACGGGTACGAACCACCCAACCGAACCGTGGAGGTCCAGCGCGTGAACATGCTTCCGGTCAAACCCGGCCCCGGGCAGGAGTCGGTCTGGGACTATCCCCGGCCGCCGCTCGTGCAGCCGAGCGTCCGCCACATCGAGATCGTCTTCGGCGGTGAGCTCATCGTGGATACCCGGCGCAGCCTGCGCGTTCTTGAGACAAGTCACCCACCGGTCTACTGCGTCCCGATCGAGGATGTGCGGCCGGGCGTGCTCGAGCGTGGTGTGCGGTCGACATACTGCGAGTTCAAGGGGGAAGCACGGTACCTCACGGTGACCGCCGGTGGCGTGGTGGCCGAAGATGCCGCCTGGACGTACGACGCGCCAACCGCCGGCTACCGGGAGCTCACGGGACACGTGGCGTTCTACCCGAACGCGATGGATGAGTGCCGCGTGGACGGCGAGATCGTGCGCCCGCAGCCCGGCAGCTTCTACGGCGGCTGGATCACGTCGGATCTCGTCGGGCCGTTCAAGGGCGAACCGGGCACCAACGGCTGGTAGTTAGGGTCAGACGCAGCCGGGTAGCGCGCAACGCTCCCGCCATTCGCAGCAACGTCCGGCGTCTAGCCCTCTGCCATCCCCCGCTTGTAGGCCGCAACGCGCTCCCGATACTCGGGCATGCCGGCACCCAGGATCTGCGTGGCGAGGATGGCGGCGTTGCGCGCGCCGTTGATGGCAACGCACGCGACCGGGACGCCGGTGGGCATCTGAACCATCGAGAGCAGCGAATCGAGCCCGCCGAGGTCCGAGGTCTTCATGGGCACGGTGATGACCGGCAGCGGTGTGAAGGCAGCGACCACCCCGCCGAGGTGCGCGGCCTTGCCTGCGGCAGCCACGATCACGCGGATGCCGCGCCCGGCGGCGCCCGACGCCCACTCGTGCACGCGGTCAGGGTTGCGGTGCGCGCTCGCCACGATCATCTCGTAGGGCACACCGAACTCCTCGAGCTGCTCGGCACACTGGGACATCACGTCCATGTCGGACTTCGATCCCATGATGATGCCCACAAGGGGGGTCTCGCTGCTCATCGCGGCCTCCTTCATCCGGTCGCTTCCTCGCGCCCCGCCCCGCATCCTGCGCCGCCATCGCCGAAGAGCAGTTCACGCTCGTCGGGCGCAAGTGCGTTGCGGGCAGTGTCCCTCAGGCTGTTCAAGTGCGCGAACATCGAGCGCTGCATCACGACGGTGAGGTAGCGGCCGCGGTCGGTGAGTGTGAGCTCCTCGGCATTGTCGGTGGCAAGACCGCCGAACGTGCGGAAGAAGAGCATCTCCTTCCAGAGGCCGCGCTCCACCGGAACGCCGAAGTCGCGCTCGAACTTCTTCTTGTCCAGGCGCAGGCCGAAGAGCTCCATCAGGAAGCGATAGCGCATGCGGTTGGCGAGCGTATTGGCCGAGCTGCCCACCGCCACCGGCATCCGGCCTTCGGCGATTGCGCGCCCGTAGTCGCGGAGCGAGAACGTGGTGAGGTAGATGTCGCCACGCAGGTAGCTGAACGCACCGCTGCCGATGCCGACGTACTCCTCGTAGTCCACGATGTACTCGTCGATCATGCCCCCGCCGGTGCGCGAGAACGTCCACGCCGTGGCGAGCTCGAAGGTGTCCAGGAGCTCGTCGGTGAGGATCTTGTAGAAGCGGGCCTCGCGGTCGTAGTCCACCATGCCGACGGTGCGCTTGAGCTGTATCGCCACCGAGCGCGACGCCATGAGCGGGTAGAACGTTGTCTGGTTGCCGCCGCTCGCCTTCACTGCGGCGATGTCCGCGCGCAGGATCTCCTCGGTCTGGCTCGGGAAGTTGAAGATCATGTCCACGTTGAGCGAGTGGAAGAACCCCTCGAGCGACTGCAGGCGGGCGAGGATCTCGGCGCCGGAGCCGTACTTGTCGTAGCGGTCCATCTGTTTCAGGAGACCGTCGTCGAAGCTCTGGACTCCCACGCTCATGCGCTGCACACGTTCCTTGAGCGGGTCGAGGATCTCCGGCACAAGGTGGTTCGGGTTGGTCTCGGTGGACACCTCACGAACGCCGAAGAGGTCCCGCGCCAGGTCGATCGTCTCGCAGAGTTCGTCGACGAGGATCGTGGGCGTACCGCCGCCGATGTAGAGCGAGTCGAACGTGTAGCCCAGGTCGGCCACCATGCGCATCTGTTGGCGGAGGCTGGCGAAGTAGGCCCGCGCCGGGTCCTCGGCAAAGGGGAATCGGTTGAAGCTGCAGTACGGGCACAGCCGCTCGCAGAACGGCACGTGCGCGTAGAGCAGATAGGGCTTGCCCGGCTCGGGTCCCGGCAGTGACGGAACCTGGCGCGGCGCGGCGGCGAAGTACCGCTTCTGTGCGGTCTCGACGGCGGCGGACAGCAGACGCTCGGCGAGCACCTAGGCCTCCCCGGCCGCCTCGGCGGCCGCACGCGCTATGTCGGTGCGGTGCTGCATGCCCGCGAAGGAGATCGCGCCGACAGCTTCGTACGCCTTCGCTCGCGCCCCGGCGAGCGTGGGTGCAAGCGCGGTCACGTTGAGCACCCGGCCGCCGGCGGTCGTGAGCGTACCGTTGTCCCCGTGCGATGTTCCGGCATGGTACACGGTCACGCCGTCGATCGACTCGGCTTGCTCGATGCCGCTGATCGCCTTGCCGATCTCGTAGGAGCCCGGGTAACCCTCAGAGGCGAGCACGACGGACACCGCAGCGTCGTCGGACCACTCGAGTTCGAGTTCGTGGAGGCGGCCCTCCACACACGCGAGCATGACGTCGACGAGGTCCGTCTTGAGGCGCGGGAGGATGACCTGGGTCTCCGGGTCGCCGAACCGCACGTTGAACTCGAGGACCTTGGGGCCGTCGGCAGTGAGAATGAAGCCGCCGTAGAGCACGCCGCGGTAGGTGATACCCTCGGCCTTGAGCGCGGCCACCGTCCGCTCGAGAATCCCGACCATAGCCGCCTCGGTCACGGCATCCACATTGGGGACCGGCGAGTAGACGCCCATGCCACCGGTGTTCGGACCCTCGTCGTCGTCCAGGGCGCGCTTGTGGTCGCGCGCCGGAACCATGGGCCGCACGGTCTCGCCGTCGGTGAAGGCGAGGAGCGAGCATTCCGGACCCTGCAGGCATTCCTCCACGATCACCACGAACCCGGCGTCGCCGAACTCGCCCTCGAAGCACTGCCGCGCGAAGAGGCGCGCCGACTCTACATCGCCGGCCACGTGGACCCCTTTGCCGGCGGCGAGACCGTCGGCTTTGACCACGATAGGAGCGCCGTGCTCCTCGATCCGCGCCACGGCCTCCGTTTCGCTCTCGGTGTACCACGCCTCGGCGGTGGGGATGCCGTGGCGCGCCATGAGCTCCTTGGCGAACCACTTGGAGCCCTCGAGCTCCGCCCCGGCGGCTGTGGGGCCGAACGTGGGGATGCCATAGACGCCGAGGATGTTCACGATGCCGGTCACGAGCGGTGCCTCGGGGCCGACCACCACGAGGTCCATCTCGTACTGCTGGGACCAGTGCGCGATGCGGGCAGGGTCGTCGAGCTCGAGCTTGAGGTTGGTGCCGAGCGCCGCCGTGCCGCCGTTGCCGGGAGCGAAGAAGAGTTCGGGTGCGTGTGCGGAGCGGGCGAGCGCAAGGCCGATCGCGTGCTCGCGACCGCCGGCGCCGATGATCAGGATGCGCATGCCAGACAACCCCCGGAAGCTAGGGAACGATAATGCACCGATTGTAGCCGATAGCGCGGGCGCGCACGGCCGGGCCGCCGCCGCTCTCTGCGCTAGTAGACCCGTCCTTCCCAACGCCGCATGATGGTCTGCTCGCGGCTCGGGCCCACGGCGATCATCGCCACGGGGACCTCGGCCAGGTCCTCGAGGAACGTGATGTACTCCTGCGCGGCCCGGGGAAGGTCCTCGAAGGTACGGCAACCGGTGATGTCGGACTTCCATCCCGGAAGCTCCTCGTAGATCGGCTTCGCGTGGTGGAAGACGGTCTGGTGACACGGCAGGTCGTTGTAACGCCGGCCCTCGTACTCGTAGGCGACGCAGACCTTTATGCTGTCAAGCTGCGAAAGCACGTCGAGCTTGGTGATGACGAGGTCGGTGAGCCCGTTGATCTGCGCGGCGTAGCGCGCGATCAGCCCGTCGAACCAGCCGGCGCGGCGCTCACGGCCGGTGGTCGTCCCGTACTCGTGCCCCACCTCGATGAGATGCCGGCCGGTCTCGTCGTCGAGCTCGGTGGGAAACGGACCGGAGCCGACACGGGTGATGTAGGCCTTCGCGATGCCGAGGACCCGCCCGATGCGCCGAGGGCCAACGCCCACGCCGGTGCACGCCCCGCCCGCGGTGGGCGAACTGGAGGTCACGAACGGGTAGGTGCCGTGGTCGAGGTCGAGCAGGGCGCCCTGGGCGCCCTCGAAGAGCACCCACTGGTCGGCATCGAGCGCCCGGTTGATGATCACGCTCGTCTCGGCGATGTGCGGCTTGATGCGCTCGGCATACACGAGATACTCGTCGGCGATCTGCTCCACCGTGTACGTGGGCATGTCGTACACCTTGCCGAGGATGTCGTTCTTCTCCACGAGTGCGGCCTCGATCTTCTTGCGGAAGATGCGCTCGTCGGTGAGGTCCTGCACCCTGATCCCCATGCGCGAGGCCTTGTCCATGTACGCCGGGCCGATCCCGCGCCGCGTGGTGCCGATCTCCTGCGAGCCGAGCCGGTGTTCGCTCGCGCCGTCGAGATCGCGGTGGTACGGCATGATGAGGTGCGCGTTGCAGCTGATGAGCAGACGGTGCGTGGAGAGACCGTCCGCCTCGAGGCGGTCCATCTCCTCGAGAAGAACCTTGGGGTCGATCACGCACCCGTTGCCGATCACCGGCGTGATGTGCGGGTACATGATGCCGCTCGGGATGAGGTGCAGCTTGAGCGTGCGTCCCGCGTGGATGACCGTATGTCCCGCGTTGTTGCCGCCCTGGAAGCGCACGACGTAGTCGAAGTCGTCCGCGATGAGGTCGGTGATCTTGCCCTTGCCCTCGTCGCCCCACTGGGCGCCGACGAGCACGATGCCGGCCATGTGGAAACCCCCTGCGAAGTTCGGTCCCGCGGACACCGTAGCCGCTCCCGGACCGGGCGCGCCGCCGGGCGGGCGGAGCGCTCAGGCGTCCGGGTACTCGCGGACGCGTAGCGTAGTATGCCAGCCGAGCGTGGATTGTGCTAGTCGAGCGCCGCCCTCAGGAGCTCGTCGGCCTCGGCGTTGCACACCGCACACCCGACGTGCGGGTCCCCGGTGATCGGGCCGTGCTCGAGGCACCAGGCCTCCACCTCGACCCGCCTGCCGAAGCCGAGCATGCCCGGGTGCACGGCGATCCTGAGGTCGAGGCGCGGGCTTCCGTTGGCCGCAAGGATCCCCGGAACGGGGCACCGCGCGCAGTCGGTGGGCTGCCAGGCCGAGGAGCGCGGATGCCGCGGAGCGCGGCACTCCTGGCGGTTGGCCCCGCGCTGAAAGTCCTCGTAGTAGTGGGCGCACTCGGCGCCGGACGGTGTCATCATGGGCGGCCCTCCGGGGTCGGCTCACGGGCAGCATACACTACGCTGCCATTCGCCCTCACGGGAGCCCGGCAACCGACGAGGAGCCGAATCGATGGAACGATTGAGCCCGCCCGAGCATCGGAATAGACAAAGGGTGGGACACTCGGCTTTGGAGGTACGCCATGAGATCCGCACGGACCATCTTCATACTCACGCTCGTGATCGCGCTGGCAACGGCACTCGTGCTGGCATCCGGATGCGGCCCGAAGGACGAACCGGCAGACGAGCCGACCGAGGAGCCGGCAGAGGAACCCGCGAACGGTGGCGAGGAGCCGACCGACGGAGACTCCGGTGTTGTGGACCCGGTCGACCCCGACGCCGATGACGGCAGCACCGACGAGGAGCCAGCCACCACGCCTGAGACGGTGACGTTGCGGCTGTACTGGGTGTCGGCTGGCGAGAACGCGCTCGGCATCGAACGGACCGTGCCTTACACGAAGGCGGTCGCGACCGCGGCGCTCCGCGAGCTTCTAGCCGGACCGACCGCTGCCGAGCAGACCACGTGGCCGGCGATCAGCACGGCGATCCCGGAAGACACCGAACTCCTCGGCGTGACGGTTGCCGACGGCGTCGCGAAGGTGGACTTCTCGAGCGAGTACGCATCCGGTGGCGGGACGTTCTCCGTGACCTCGCGCATCGCGCAGGTTGTCTACACGCTGAGCGAGTTCCCCACCGTGGATGCCGTGGAGTTCTACATCAACGGCACGCAGGTTGAGGTGTTCTCGAGCGAGGGGCTCATCCTCGACGGCCCGCAGCGCGCCGAGGACTACTGGGACCTGCTGCCCATAGACGCGTAGCAGCTGCGCGTCAGCCTGGCACGCACCGACTGCGGACGCGTGACGCGGGGCTGAACCCTCCTCACGCCTCCGCAGGTACGACTTCAGCGACCGGCCCGAAGACGCGGTCGGTGGATTTCACGTACCATGCGGCCGACTGGACCTGAACGATGTAGGCAGCCGACAGCACGAGTGCCGCCTCGGCGCCGAAGCTGGTCATCGCGATCCCGAGCGCGATCGAGAGGTTGCGCATGACGGTGCCGTAGACCACGGCGATGGCATCCCCGCGCGGAAGCCATGTGCGCCCGATCACGGTAGCCACGAGGAAGTTCAGCGCGTAGAAGACCGCGAGCGGGATGAGGATCCTCACCACGAGGGCGGGGTCACTGACGATGGCGCGCGCCTTGAGCGCGATCGCGACGAAGACGATCGCCAGCACGCCGACCGTTGACAGGCCCGGGAACACCGGTGCGATGCGCTTGGTGTACCGCTCCTGCCCGTAGCGCCGCACGAGCAGAGTCCGGGTGAGAATCCCCGCCACGAGCGGAATCCCCACGACGAAGATCACCGTGCGGGCCACCTCCAGTACGTCGACCGGAACGACGGCGCCCGCCATGAGCAGGATGTACGCCGGCGCCAGGAGCGACGCGGCGATGAGTCCGATGATCGTCATCTTGACCGCAGCACCCACGTTGCCCCGGGCGAATCCGGTCCAGCTGATGGTCATGCCGCTCGTGGGGAAGAGCCCGGCGAGCACCATGCCGACGAACAGCCCGGGCTCATCGCGGAAGAACAGGTACGCGAGGCCCCAGGCGACGGCGGGAAGGACGATGAAGTCGAGCGCCATCGCGATGCCCACGGCGCGGCTGTCCTTGAGGTCGAGCGCCTGCGAGATGCGGAAGTTCACAAGCATCGGGTAGACCATGAGCATCGTCATCGGCAGTACGAGGATCTTGAGCGCGCTCACGTCTGCGACGATCCCTGCCAGAAGTCCCGCCACCATGGCGAGCGGGATGAGCACGACGAGGCGCTTCGAGAGCCCGCTTACCGTGCGTACGAACGGATGGAGCGGTGCCGCTTCGGTGTTCACGTGTGACGACCTCCGGTGGTCGTGCGATACCCGTGGGGGTATAGTATGTCGTGACTGTGGCGGAAGTCAAAGCGTGCTGCGTTCGGTGACCCGCCTCACCCCGCGACGGACATCGCCGCGAGTGCGGAGCGCGCTGCCACCAGGCCGCTCGCGCCCGACTGCACGAGGCCACGCGTCACGCCGGCCCCATCACCGATGGCGTAGAGGCCGGTAACCTGCGTCTGAAGGTGGGGGTCGAGCTCGAGGCGCGAGGAGTAGAACTTCACCTCGATGCCGTAGAGCAGCGTGTCGTCCGCGGCCACGCCCGGCGCCAGGCCGTCCATCGCCTCGAGGAAGTCCAGGATGTCTACCATGTGCCGGTAGGGCAGGACGAACGACAGGTCGCCCGGGGTAGCCGAGGGCATGGTGGGCTCAACGACCGACTGCGCGATGCGCTTCTCGGTGGAGCGGCGTCCCGCGCGCAGGTCACCGAGGCGCTGGACGAGGATGCCCTCGCCGAGCAGGTTCGCCAGACGGGCGATCGACGTGCCGTACGTGATCGGCTCCTGGAACGGATGCGTGAACCGCTGGCTCACGAGCACCGCGAAGTTGGTGTTGCCGGTCTTGCGCTCGGCATACGAGTGGCCGTTCACGGTGATGATGTCGCCGTAGCTCTCGGCTGTGACCGCACCGTACGGATTCATGCAGAACGTGCGCACCTGGTCCCCGAAGCGGTGACTGTACTGGATGAGTTTGGCCTCGTAGAGGTGGTCGGTGAGCGGCTCCATGACCGCCGCAGGGACCTCGACGCGCACGCCGATGTCGACAGCGTTGCTCACGAGGGGGATGCCGAGCTCACGCGCCTGCCCCGCGAGCCAGTCGGCACCATCGCGCCCCGGCGCCGCGATCACGATGGGGGCACGCACTGTCGTCCCGTCAGCGAGCTCGACGCCGGTCACGTGTCCGCGATCGACGACGACGCGCGCCGCCTCCGTGCGAGTGCGGATCTCGACGCCTGCCGAGACCAGGTACTCGTACATGGCCTGCAGCACTGCCGGCGAGCGATCGCTGCCGATGTGGCGGATGCGCATCGGCACGAGTCGCATCCCCGCGAGCGTGGCCGCCCTAACGAGCCGCTCCTCGGCGTCAGGTGAAGGCGCATGCACCTCGGAGGTGGCACCGAACTCGAGCCAGAGCCGGTCACCGTCCTCGATGAGGCGCTCGAGCGCCTCGGTGCCGACGAACTCACCGAGCCATCCGCCCACCTCGGTGGAGAGCGTGAGCTTGCCGTCCGAGAAAGCGCCTGCGCCACCCCAGCCCGTCATGATCGCGCAGGTGGGGCAGCCGATACAGCTCGTCTGGCGGGCCGGACACGACCGCTTCTCGATGGGGTTGCCGCGCTCGAGCATCAGGATGCGCAGCTTCGGGAGCGCACGCACAAGTTCGATCGCCGCGAAGATCCCGGCCGGTCCGGCACCGATGATGACCGCGTCATAGCGTGCGGCGGCCTTGGGGCGCGTCCCGGGCGTGTGTGCGTCGTCAGCCATGCGTCCTCCCGACGGTCAGGTGTCGGCGGTCCTGGGCTTCGAACCGCCTACGGGACGTTCTTGGCCAGCGGTACGAAGCGGGTGAACCGCTCGAGGTACGCAAGCTTGCAGCTGTCGGTCGGCCCGTTGCGATGCTTGGCGACGATGATCTCCGCCTCGCCTTTGGGCAGGCGGCCCGACTCAGTCTCCGCCCCCGGGTCGGTGTTGCGGTCGATGAACATCACCACGTCCGCGTCCTGCTCGATGGCGCCCGACTCGCGCAGGTCCGAAAGCTGCGGCCGTTTCGTGGCGCGCTGCTCGACCGCGCGGGACAGCTGCGAGAGCGCGAGGACCGGACAGTCGAGCTCCTTGGCCAGGATCTTCAGTCCGCGGGATATCTCCGCAATCTCGACCTGGCGATTCTCGGACCGGCGGCCGTGCGGCTGCATGAGCTGCAGGTAGTCGACGACGATCAGCCCGTTGGGCTTATCGCGTAGCAGCCGCCGCGCCTTCGCGCGCACTTCAAGGATGGAGATGGATGGCGTGTCGTCCACCCACAGGGGCGCCGAGCCGAGACGCCCCATCGCCTGCATGATGAGCGGCCAGTCCTCGTCGTTGAGATAGCCGGTGCGCAGACGTTGAGAATCGATCCGTGCCTCGGCGCACAGGATGCGCTGCACGAGCTGCGCGGATGACATCTCAAGCGAGAAGACCGCCGTGGCGTACCCGGCCTTCGCCGCGTTGACGGCGATATTGAGCGCGAACGCCGTCTTGCCCACCGACGGACGCGCCGCGAGGATGATGAGATCGCCACGGTGAAGGCCCGCGAGGATCTTGTCGAGATCCGGGAACCCGGTGGGCACGCCGGTGATATGGGCCTTGCGATCGTAGAGCTGCTCGATCTCCTTGAAGCCCTCCTTCATGAGGGCGTCGAGGGCAAGGAAGTTGGATGAGACGCGCTTGTTGGTGACCTCGAAGATGAGCTTCTCGGACTCCTCGACGACCTCGTCGATGTCGTCCGGCCCGCTGTAGCCGATCGCCTGGATGCGTGTTGCCGCATTGATGAGCTGCCGGAGCATCGACGTGCGCTTGACGATACCGGCGTAGTACTCGGCGTTGGCCGCCGTGGGCACCGATCCGGTGATGTCGAGCAGGTACGCCTTCCCGCCCGCCGCATCGAGCTCACCCGCGGCCTCAAGGCGGGCGGCGACCGTTATCTGGTCGACCGCCTCGCCACGCAGGTGCAGGTGCTTCACGGCGCGGAAGAGGAGCCGGTGTGGAGGCCGGTAGAAGTCCTCCTCATCGACAAGCGTGATGCAGTTCTCCACCGCGTCGATGGACAGGAACATGGAGCCGAGCAACGACTGCTCGGCCTCCACGTTGTGTGGCGGAATGCGCTCGGCTAAAGCGCGCGCTCCGTCGTCGGCCATCATCCGCTCCTGTCCCGCAACCATCTTCCGCACCCGCGGTACGGACCGCCGCGCGCCTACTCCTGCTCGTCAGACTCCGGCTCGGATTCGGCCTGATCGTCATCGGCGACATCCTCGGCGACATCCTCTACAACATCCGCTGCCGACTCGGCCTCGGCTGACGCGTCGGCCTCGGCGACCACTTCTGCCGGCGTTATCGTCTCCACCGGCGCACCGCCGAGCGGGACGACGCGGAGCACGAGCGAGGCCGTGACATCCTGGTAGACTCGCACGTCGATCTCGTGATCGCCGAGTGTCTTGATGTGGCCGTGCAGATCGAGCCGCTTGCGGTCGACCTCGATGCCGAACTGTCCGCCGAGTGCGTCGGCCACCATACCGGCCGTCACGGAACCGAACAGCTTCCCGCCGTCGCCCGCCTTGGCCTCGATGATCACCGTCTTGCCACCGATCTGTGCGGCGAGACCTTCGGCTTCGACGCGCTTCGTCTCCTCGCGCTTACGGATGTTGTGCATCCGCGCCTCGAGTTGCGCGACGTTGCCCTTGGTCGCCTCGACCGCCATCTTGCGCGGCAGGAGGTAGTTCGCGGCGAAGCCGCGGGCGACTTCGATCACGTCACCTTCCTTGCCCCGGCCCTTTACATCCGTCAAAAGGATGACCTTCATTGTGTCTCCTAGTCGTGTCCCACCGCGCCGCTCAACCGGCCACGCGGTGTCGCTCTCACTTTAGTCCCTGCCGGAAGGTGCCTCAACAACGCCCGGCCGGGCCCCGTCGCGCGGCAGACGCCGCACGTTCAACCATACATCCGCCAACCCCGTGAGGCTGACGAGCGGCAGCAGTGCCTCGGTGATACCCAGCACCACATAGCCCATCCTGCGCACCCCGCGGCTGAGACCTGCCCGCTCGTAGAGGCCCGCGAACACCGCGATGCCCTGCACGAAGAAGACCCATCTCGCCACGATCAGCAGGTTCGTGCCTGCGGCAGCCAACGACGGTGCGGCTTCGATGGGAAGCCTCCCCGCCGCAATCAGTGCGATCGCAGCGATCGGCAGCACCGCGAACCTCGGGTCCAGATCGAACGTCACCAGTGCCGGCACGCCTCGCACGGAGACGCCCCGGCGTGACGCCGACCGGCTGGCGACGGCCACCACCGGCACTGCCGCGAACATGTTCATCGCCACCATCAGCCCGGGCCATGCCTCGATGATCGCCTCCTGCATCTCGGCCACAGACGCCATCTGGGCCGCCATCGCTGCAACCGCGGCGCCGACGAACTCACCGATCGCCTGACCTGCCGACGCGGCGAGCACCGCGAGTGCGAGGTACTGCACCACGCTGAGGCCGAGCACCACGAGGACGACCGCCTCGACGGCGCCCCTGCGCTTCAGCGCGGCCGCTGCCACCGGACCTGCGATAAGCAACGACGCGGTCGTGACTCCCGCGTACACGATCGCCGTACTCAGGGTCGGTGCCACGCTCACCAGCGGCACGACGATCGTGTACACCGTCGCCCTACCGAGCAGACCGCCGAGTACCCCGCCGATCGCTGCAGCGACGAACGCCAGTGCCGACCGCCGTCCGTACGCCATGCTGGTCAGGCCGAACGCGGCCACCGGCAGACCTACCGCAGGGTGAAGCGCGACCATCATGAGCGCACCCGCCAGGACCCCGAGCATGTGCCCCGAGGTCTGCCGCGGATCCAACCGCACGCTATCGCTAGCGGCGGCCCTTGCCATCGACCTTCCCGCTCACGACCGGGACCGTGTAGGGAACCAGCGCCATCTCGCGAGCGCGCTTGACCGCGGTCGCAAGCTGGTGCTGATGCTGCGCGCAGTTACCGGAGACGCGCCGCGGCTTGATCTTGCCACGGTCGGTCATGTACTTGCGCAGCATGTTCACGTCCTTGTAGTCGATGTACTCGACCTTGTCCTTGCAGAACGCGCAGTAGCGGCGCTTGGGCCGCCTGGAGTAGTCACTCATGCACGTGCCTCCTTCCGAGCCCCATACGGGGCGGTGTTCGGACCGCCGGGCGGGAGGGTTCCGCCCGCGGCGTCGATTCTGCTAGAACGGGATCTCTTCGCCGTCGTCCACCGGACCGGGCGCAGCGGGCTCCGACGTCTGCCCGGAGTAGGAGCTGCCGCCGTCGCGCGAGGACAGGAACTCGACCTCGTCGGCAACGACCTCGAGCTTCGAGCGCTTCTCGCCCGCCTGGCTCTCCCACTGGCTCCACCGCAGCTTGCCTTCGATGGCCACCTTCGAGCCCTTGGAGAGGAAGCGCGAGAGCGCCTCACCCCGGGCACCGAAGACCGTGACGTCCACGAAGTTGGGGTAGTCTTCCCACTCGCCCGTCTGCTGGTTCTTGCGGCGGTCGTTGACCGCCACACCCAGCTTCAGGACGCTCATGCCGCTGCCCGTGGAACGGAGTTCCGGGTCACGCGTCAGATTTCCCGAGATCACCACTCTGTTGATACTCATCTGTGCCACCTCACTCATCGATACCGGTCATGGAGTCCCGGCCAGGATGGAACCCTACGCCAGATCGTCACGTCGGACGATCATGAAGCGGAGTACCTGGTCGGTGATGTGCAGGACGCGGTCGAGCTCGGCGACGGTAGCGGTCTGCGCGTGGAAGAGGATCACCTGGTAGTCACCCTCTTCGGTGTGGGAGATCTCGTGAGCAAGCCTGCGCTTGCCCCAGGCCTCCTCGGAATCAATGGTGCCGGCCTCGGCCGTCACGATCCCGCGGACCTTCTCCAGGACGCTTTCCCGTACCTCGTCATCGAGGTTGGGGCGCAAGATGAGCATGAGTTCATATGCCTTCAACGTTTCACCTCCCTTGGGCTTGAGCGGCCCCGGGGCGTGTGAAGGCGTCGCCCGGAGCAGGAAATGAAGCTTCCGCAGTGTAGCAGAGGCCCGACCGCCCCACAACGGGTGGTACCCCAACGCTCTGACACGCTGCGGACTTCCCCGTCATCTGACTGCCGCGCCCACCGCTGCGTGGCGCCGTGCCGCGTGAAGCAGGGTCGCAGCGCACGCCATCGCCGCACTGACGATAGTGACTGAGGCGATGGGGGCCGATGCGGCGGGCAGGTGCAGCCAGCGCGACACGCTCGCCGTGATCCCCCGCGCGAGGTTCGACGCCTGCGGCAGCCCCGCATCGACGGGGAGTCTGCTGCTGCGCGTCGCCAGAGCGTGTGAAGCCGGGACCGAGCGTGCCGCATCTGACGCGCCGGACTCGTGCGCCGACGAATCGGCGACCGCCGCGATCGTCTCCGGTGAGGTGCCGGCACTCACAGCCGGCCGGGACGGGGCGGCTCCCACGGAGGCCGGCACCCCCGGAGGCGCCGGTGCGGCCACGTGCACGACGGCACTGGAAGCTCCCGGCACGCTCACAGCAGCAGGCTGCGCGGCTCCTGCGTCTACCGCGGTATCGGGAGCCAGCGGCTCCACCGAACCCGAAGCGTCAGGCGCATCGGCGCCTCCGTCCGGGACCGCCACAGCGCCCGGAAGGAAGCCCGTCGGGTCCACGTACACGTCGTTCCGCCGGAGTCCGACGTGGAGGTGCGGCTCGGGATGCGAGCTGTCACCGGTGGACGCGACCGTGCCGACGACCTCACCCGCCGCGATCTGGTCACCCGCCGTCACGAAGACCTCGTCGAGCGGCAGTAGGCTCACGCGAAGCCCGTCGCCGATGTCGACGGTCACGGCACCGCACGTGCCGCCTCCATCGGCCGGGACACGCCCGGCGAACGTCACCGAGCCGGCGGCCGGTGCGCTCGCCTCCGCACCCGCGTCGGCACGCAGATCGACGCCGCGGTGGGTGACGCCCGCATAGCTTTCGCCGTACGCGGTGACGACGGCACAGCCGGTGACCGGCGCGCACCAGACACTCGCATAGGCCGCCGACTGCAGCGCGAGCGCGGTGAGCACTCCCGCTGTCAGAACCCGCGTACGCCCTGTAACACGCATGGGTCCCCCTCTCGTCAACGCACGGGAAGGGGGCCGCGCTATCGAACCTGTGTTCGCTATGCTAGCTGCGGCAGGCTGAGCATCCAACCCGACAGCCGACAAACGGCACTCCTGAGCGACGGGCGGCGGAAGTGTAACAGGGGCCCGGAGGCCCCTGCGTGAGACACTGGAAGCCTCTGCTTTCTGAGTCAGTTCTGATGAATACGACAGGAGGTCGGTGTCGTCTTCAGTGTCAGAGTTGTGTGTTGTCGGGGACAGGATGCCCGCGTGTGATCGGTCGAATCCACAACCGGTCACAGTCATCTGATGAAGAGCGGGCCTCATGGCAGGGTCACTTGCCATGTCCTGTTACGCATACCGCATAATCAGTGTTAGGCACATCCAGAAGGCGAACGGACGGCAACGGGGGTCGGCAGATGTCGCAGGAGAGACCCGAGTTCTTCCCCTCGATCGCGGAGCTCCGGGAGGAGCGGCGCCGTCGCGCCGAGCCGCGTTTCCTGCAAATCCAGTCGCTAGCCTCGATATTTCACGAAGCACCTGAGATTCACGCCTGGAACAGGCGACGGTGAACCTCTGAGCTGGGATAATGGTAGTTGCAACACAGCCATGAACCCACGCGAAAGGAACACCGTCTTGGTGAACGCTACCACGCCAGCCACCTGCTTTGAAGTGACCTGCGACATGTCGGGCCTGACCTCTCGTGCCGGTACCGCTCTGCTCACCGGTCTTTCCGATGCGATCGGCC